>Ga0209611_10002595_pt1 | contig 31755 bp, 28 predicted proteins | sample S1TSphgellanicum_3_FD_187693 | JGI IMG/M metagenome (GOLD analysis project Ga0209611, IMG submission 187693) | Host-associated microbial communities from peat moss isolated from Minnesota, USA - S1T2_Fc - Sphagnum magellanicum MG (SPAdes) (version 2) | ecosystem: Host-associated > Plants > Peat... | reverse complement strand
GATGGCGAGGCAAGAGATGGACGGGTAAGGATGTCCGTCAGGATGTGGGAGGTAGAGTCTAGAGACAGTCTTTGATCTGTGAGCTAGGGTTTCTTCGGGGTGAAGATGAGAAGCCTAAGACTAACTGATGGAGGATGCAAAGGAGACAGTCAAGTGCATGACTAGTCAGTGCCATGGAGGACAAGATTAGTCCTTCTTCCTTACATGAACAGCACTGTTAAGGCAGCTCAGCGATAACAGAGCCTCCTCCATCTTCTAGGTGCTTTTTTCTCTCCATACCACAGTGATGGCATGTTGCACTAAGAAAATGGGCTGTGGAAGAATGATGGAAGATGCTACAAAAAAATGCAGGTGTAAGCAAGATAAGAACTACTGATCCAGGAACACAAAATTCATCTGGAGATGTTTTCAAAGCTTGTTGTTCCACCTGAGCATCCATTTCAGTAATGCTCCAATGCCTTAATTCTGCTGCTGTTGTTGGAAAGTATGTGTGGTTTGAGTCTAGTCTGATGAAGTGGGTTTTTTACTTATGAATGCAGCAATCATGTGTCAAAACTTGTTGATCCTGCACTGGAGCCTTACTTCAAGCCCCTTGACTATGTATAACCCTAGCAGACATTGAAGAGCAGCTGGAGTTAGCTAGCCAGGAGGAGAAAGTGCCATTGTATTTAGGGGACTAGGTGAGACAAAGCTTGTGGTCTGCATGACAGTTTGCTGTTACTGTACATGAGAAGCTTGTATATGCAGCATGGTTATGGTGTGAGAAAAGGGACAAAGATCTGAATGACAATGGCTCATCAACCTATTGCAGTGGCAGGAAACTGGAATGTCTGGACTCTGCCATGGCACATAGCTTTGCACCCCGGCTGCCCTCTGATGCTTGTTCCTGTCACAGCTCAACGATGGATCCGTGTTCCAGCATTTGTGGTTCTGCACCTGTTAGCAGCAGAGTCTCAAATGACATTGCATCCACATTCATGGAGATATAGTGCAATGCAACCATCATAAAAATGGCGGCTCTTTCCATTCCATTCTTATAAGAAAGAGATGTCATTTGTGCAAAGCAAATTTGCTGAGATGTATGTATGTTTTGTGACCGACTTGCAGAAAGTCCCAAGAGGATAGATAGAGATGCAATGATCTATATCTCCATGTAGCTCTAGGGTTTTTTGGGGTGGTTTCATCTAAACCAGGACTCGGAGGCTCTATTGAAAAGTAAGAACCAGATGACACTGATATTTTCACTATATCGAACATCTACATGTATCCTAGATTTTTCTTTAATTGGATGAGTTGCAAGTGGTCATTGGATATTAAGATTAGATTGTCCACAGAAGGTTTTTCTTTTCTTAAAAAAAAAAAGAATGTTCGAATTTACACTAAGAAATGATAAATAAATAAATTTAAATTGTTGCCGAAGTGGAAAAAATAGGCCCAAAAACAAATGTTGGACTCCACATGGAGAATGATTAAGATGAAAGCTATTAAGTTCTCTGGTATCTAAAATTTCAAACCATTCCTTTCTAAACCTTTCATGAATTCTCCGGATGCAAATGGCAATCATATAACCTCCTGATGTTGGTTGTCATGTATTTTCTCTTGGCAACTTTGTCACAAAAAATGTCTTTAAACCTGTAAGATGCTCAGCATCCATGTTGTGACTCCTTAAGACAGCATTCCAAAAACCCTGCCATTTGTGTCACCTGGAAATTTCTCTTAATACATTTATAGATTGTCTACCTGTTGACACAATAAACCCTTCACAGACTTGTGATGTGGGTTTTTTTTTCCCCATTTCCCCTATTCTACATGTTTGTGATACAGTGTCCTTTTGTCTACCCTGGATTATCTGTATACCCTGCCCCCATCTGGATTATCACATGTTTTCAAGTATCATCAGCATGTGGTTTTCCAAGATTCTAGATCTCTTGGATTTTTCCCTCCAGAAAATCAGCCTCCATCTACCAAGAGCTTGGATGGCTTCATTCTCTCTGGGATGTAAGAATATTCAGGGATTCCAATTGAGCAATCATCTGATAGACTGTTCCACACAAACTTTGCATTGAATTTATACGCATCCCTGTTCCAACATTGCCTGGGCAACCTGTAAGAAACCAGCAATGTTGGCTCCATGTACCAGTGCCCTGCCATGAACACAAGGAAATTACTCAGATGAGGACTGAAAGACAGCTCCCAAGGCCATTTGGATCCATGAAAGGCCTTCCAAGTAAGAATTTGTCAAGAAAAACATTTTGCTTGGGGAGACCCAAGTTGTAAGGTTGAGGATGGCATGGAGGAGCTCTTACTCAGGATTGCTTTTAACAATTCCAAAATCAGTAGCAGCCTTGAGAGACTTCTGATATATGTCTTTCATGGTCTCCTGTAGCTTATTGTCAACATCTTCAGGAGTCCATTGTACACGATGGGTATTTTGCAGCATCTCCAGACCTTGGATGGCAACCTGCCAGCCATTCAGCAGACCTTCATGAGAAATCCTGTTTTCAAAACTTACACACCTTACACCATCAAGCCAGCTTCATCAACTTCTAGTGTTGTTCCAATACACTGAAGACATTGTGGTGAGGACTAAAGATTGTTTCCTCAAAAAATGCAATTCCTACCCCTCCAGCATTTGCAGCTTTGCCAGGCCCAAACACAATTTTTGACTGCCGAAAAACCTCAATAGCTTCACTTGTACAAGGCATATTTGCACCTGCATCCAACCAACCACATATCACAAAAGAACATCACAAATTAGGTGCCTACCAGAGCAGTGGCAATACTATTTGTCAAAAACAGTAATTGAAGGCAAAGGCCATCTCAACCCTATACCCTATACCCTATACCCATAAACCTCCCATTCTCTATGTCAAGGAAGGGTTATTGTAGATGTAGCTGGATAGGTTAGGTTGTTACCTTCAATGACAACTTGGCATCCAGCATTCACTAGGGCCATGGCATCAGCATGATTGAGCTCATTTTGTGTTGCGCAAGGGAATGCAACATCACACTTCACCGACCATGGTTTACTGTCATTGAAGTATTTTGCCCTCGGATAGCTTTTAGTGTAATCTCTGCAATGTCACACTTTCCCATTAATAACACAACACCAGGGGGCAAGAGCAGTTATAAAAAAGGAATGACCCACAAGAAGTATTTAATTGATGAAAATGTCATTCCAGTCTGTCCATGGAAATTGTGTGCTAAATCCTTACCTTGGTGTGTGCATTTTCATTTATCACATTCCTCCTCTAAGACCCTAAACCCTAAATTCCTCCACTCAGAGAAAAAGTAGACAGCAAGTGGACTTCACCGAAGGCTCTTATTATGGATTTTGATATTGCGCAAGAGGGCCAGCTTTCCATAATCAAACCCTTCATCATCCAACAGATATCCCCTTGAATCTGCAAGTTGCCAAAGAGATGGGCTATCAGGAACCCTTTTAAACATGGTTTTCTTAAGATAAGAAATATATTTGCCTACTTGCACTTAGGTTTTGTCATCATGCACACTTACAGTTCTTCCCTTCAAATCACTTAAGACCTTGGTAGAGGTACCATAAATTCCTAATGCATCAGTGACCTGGGTTGGCCCAATAGGATTGAAGGTCTTAATTACAATTACCTTACCTGAAATCGTCACTGGAATAGCACCAAAAGTAATGAGTTTCTCCAGCACACATGTAGCCACTTTCCCTGCACCACTGACTACACACCTGCATACAGGCACACATTTTGTTCATGAACAGGGTATTTCAGACAATATGTTTCTCATGTTTTGCAAGATTGGTATCTTCCAGAGTTGCTACTTAAGATAGCATTGTATAAAATCCCAGAAACTGAAATGGAATTGAATGAAACAACTCAAAGCATGTATCTCTTCTTGATTTCAAACAAATCTCCTATTCAGACAGGTAAGGTAAGCTGATGATTCTTTGTTGAGTATATGAGAGGACAAACCTGAGACCTTTCAGATCCTTGTACAAATCAGCAAGGACTTCCTTAGCATAGAACACCTGTGTGACCCATTCCATGATGCATCCATCCATCAACACCAGCAACTACATACTATGACAAAGCTTTTTCCAAACACTAATTGCACAGAAAATAACTTGGGTCATTTCCCAATGTGAAGCAGAGACTGGACCAGGTTTCTAGATACTCTTTCTGAGAAGCCCTTTGGGTTAGGAGTGGAACATTGACCATCATCAATAAATCACCTGAATTACTTTTCCTCCAGAATATAATTATCCTTCTTAGCAAAAGACTCTTGATGTAGGAAGAAGAAATCCAAAGCAAGATATACAGATGTGTCACTTGCTTTCATCCTCATGTTCAGCCATTAGACCAATGTATCACAAAATAGCATTGCATAACTCAATCCTATAATGTTCATGATTACACACTTTGCCTCTCTATTTCAAGCTAAGAGCTCAGCAGACTTCAGGAATCATAGGCATTACCACACCATAGCCTGTAGCCTCTGGCCGCAGGTTGGAAGGACCCCATTGAACACCTTTGGCACCTAGCATACCCTGCCAATGTTTGAAAATTGTTGTTTCTGTGAGTAACCCATTCATTTCTCTCAGCTTGTAAACAGATAGCTCCATCCAAACTGGACACATAGTCTCACCACAGAGCTATGACAAGCCAGGTTTTAATATGACACAGCAAAAACTGCAATAGCTTTCCCTGTGCTTCTTATCCACGTGGACTGTGGAAGAATCAGAATTTGTGGAAGGACTTCATTGACCAGCCAAACCCCAAAATATTTTTAGAAGTTTGGGTTGTTCTCTAGTTTGCTAGAAGATCACTGACTTGACAACAATTTGGGAAGAAAAGACACTTTGAGGCACCTCATATTGGCTCGTCAGTCGTCGGTACTGGCCAAAGAGATACCCAATCTCACGAGGTCCAACTCCAATATCTCCCAAAGGAGTATCCTATAGGAGGCAATGACTTTTGGTGAGTCACAATCAGTTCACTGGCTGTGTGACAAGAAATCATACACCCACAAAGACATCAACATTTTTACACTTAGCAATGTTGTCCAAAAGATAAGAGGCCTTGACCCTAGTTCTTGAGAAAGGCATGGATTACATACAAATATAGGCGCCTGATTGGGTCCAATGTGGCGATACAGCTCTTCCATGAAGCTCTGACAGAAGCGTACAATCTGCCACAAGAACCATCATTCAGCTGTGTACACACATTTTACCCAAAAGAAAAAACATTTTTCTGTGTGAAGTTCACCTAATAGTGCCACAACTGCAATTTGTTATTAGAAGGAGAGTCAAAGAGGGTTGACAGAAAACCCAATTCCTTTTTTATCATGTTTGCCTTATCCTTCGAGAATTCAAGAATAACAACAGAAGTTTAGCTGAGAAAATATGAATCTGCAAAAATCTCCATATAGAGAAGAATCCACTATTCTCCGTCATACTTGCAAAGGGAGTGAGGCTGGTGAGGAATGATAAGAGAAGATACTGACTTCATTCTCACTCTTCCCCTTTGGATCAAAATCACTGCCTCCCTTCGCACCTCCCAAACTGAGGGATGAAAGAGAATTCTTTAAGGTCTGCAAACAAAAAATCACATAACTGGAACCCTTTAGTGTGAAAGTGGTCCAAACCACACGACCAGTTATTGTCACCTCTGAGCAGAAAAATGTTAATTTTACAGTACATCATCCACAGAAAATGATCTTAGACCTCATCTGTGGACGAAACCATATGCTTGAAAGAAGTGGGTAGAGTAGATCAAAACCTGCTCAAAAGCAAGGAACTTCATTACACTGAGGTTCACAGAAGGATGGAAGCGAAGACCACCCTTGTAAGGACCAAGGGCTTGGTTAAACTGAACTCTAAACCCCCTGTTCACATGTGCTTCTCCCTTGTCATCGACCCAAGGTACTCTGAATATGATTACTCTTTCTGGCTCCACCATACGATCTAACACATGTGCAAATCTGCCATGAAACAAAACTGCATCAGATATCCTTGATTCTCTACCATCCTCTTTATGACTTCTTTGTTTTCTGTATCTGAGACCTGTCCCTCAAATGTCAGCTGCAGACTCTTAGTGGCTGGCACAGGTGCCTAGATACATTGAAGAAGCTTAACTTAGAGCATCCCTGATGGTGCTCAGTATGAGACCCTGCAAAATATTCCTAATGTCCAAGTTTAGTTATTTGCTTTTTTCCAACCCCATCTATGAAACTAAAACTGGGACTACAAATAGGTGGGAGACTACTATTAGCAAACCACCTCGACCAATAACTATGATTGGCCAATCAGAAACAAGGAGCAGCAGTCAGATCATATTTGTTACACTCTTCTTTGGCAGGTGTTCTTAGGCTTTGTTGTGCCTTTTACCAGCCTCAGCAAACTGTGCAAAAATGCTGTGCCAAAACCATTTTGCTTACCCAAACCAGCATGTTTTGACTTTTCATAATAAAATTTTAATTTGCAGGGTCACATACTGAGCATTGGTGGAGTTGCTCTGAGTGTTTTGTGCACATAAATTCAATTCGCATAAAGAGACCCTCTCAAACAAAAAGCACAGCAGAGTGGCCATACTGGGGCATTTTGGAGAGGACGGGTTGTAGAGAGTGCACCACTTCTTGAACAGCCTGGATAAACTCCAGTTCATGTGGATCTCGTTGCAGAATAGCTGCTCAAAAAAATCCACAATTTCACAAACATGCTTTATGATTGCAATAGAAATGAATGTCAGCTGACATGACATGTGCATTCAATGGTAAGGCTCTCATATGATCATGGATTAAATCCATCAGCATGAGTTCCTGACCTTACAGTGACAATATACCACCTTTGCAACCACACATCCAGACTGCTGAGGTGCTGAGCTCATATATAAACCCTAAACCTGGTGCTTAGCTCATATATATCTTGAGAAGTAAAGAGAGACATAACTAACTTGTCATTACAGCATGCAATAGATAGGTCTCACTGCTACATTGTCTGCCGAGATCTGCCACATGAAATACCACCAAGAAAAACCATCAACACAAATCTAGCCCATCATTTCTCCATATATTTCTAAATTTACTACAGTCCATATATGCATGAAAAATCTCCAGCTATATCCAGCACAATATGCATTATTGTTTTTGAGCCCATATCTTGTCAATGCCACTGTGATCTAGAGGAAGAAGCACATATGCTGTGTCCTTAATCATTAATCTCAAATGTGTAAGCAGCCTATTTGAGATCATCCACAAAACAGAAAACTCTCTGAAACTCGTACACAACAGGTTAGGAATGATGAAGAGGTGAGTCCCATGAAACTTGTAAAGAAAAGCTTGATGAAGTTGCAGAGAAATCTCCACAACAACAATTAAAGGTAACACAACAATGAGTGCAATCATAACCTCATGAGAGTCGCTCACAAAGTGACAGACCATCACCTTCATCACGAACAGCAGTGATGAGCTGCCATGACTACCCACCTAGTTCATCAGCTGCCAACAGTAGGTGTAGATAAGGATATAATAATCTGCCCAAAAACTTGGGCAAACCATTATACACAATCTGCATCCTGAGTTTCTGTTGCCTTTCCAGAAGCAATGGGAAGACTCAGAAGTGATGTTGGCTAGCACTCAAGAGACATTGCTAATCAAACTTGTAAAGAAAAGGTCATTTGCAGTTTGTGAGTGTCATACCACATTCGCCACTGATTGGATACTGCACACCTTGCCTCCCTGCAAAGGTCCAGAGGGTGAAGAAAGCAACGCAGCATCAATAAAAGATCAGTGTAATTCTTGAAGAGGAGCAGTGTTAAACAGATGAACCTCAAGGGTAGGCTTCTGCATATTTCCACTAAAAATCATACTGCAAAACCCAATGAAAACGAAGAACCGGCTGCATTTTGACTTTCTCTCAATGTGATGGCTTCAATTTCTGAATGCCAAGTTTTCAAGACTGATGACTTAGATTCTTCACCTTAGTTTGAACACATCTTGTCATGAGAGGATGCTAGAAATAGAGTGTCAGCAAAGTGAACTCGAGAGTATCATTCACAGAAACTCTGGGACCGATGAATTCTTGAGTCTACTACATTCAAGATTGTTCCCATAATTTGCTCAGAAAGCTTGAAGTAACTCGACATGAGCATTGCTGGAAAGGGGTGATCAGCTCATCAAATGACTGATGGCAAAAGCATTGAGACCGAGGTTTACAGTGATCATTCATCTTGATCCTCTGATGAGCCTTTGATCACAGTTTGAGGACACACAAGCCCAGAGGATGAACAGCCAAGACCCAGAGGACATTCATTGCAGCAAGATTTTGTCAAATCAGCACTGCTTATCTTGCCCATCTTGTAATGCAGAACTGGCTTGTTCCCTATGTCTCGTCTCCTCTTGTCTCCAGGCTTAGAAAAGCATTCAGAATGCAGTTTATAGTGATCATTGATCTTGATCCTCCTATGACCTTTTGATCACAGTTTGAGGACACGCAAGCCAAGAGGACAAACAGCCAAGACCCAGATTACATTCATTGTAGCAAACTATTATCAAATCAGGAACTGCTCATGTTGACATTATGTTGATGCAGAAATGGGTTGTTCCTATTATGCTCCTCGTCTCCAGACTTATCAAAGCTTGTAATTCTCAAAAGACCAAATTTTGTATTCATTGGTGCATCCCCTATTGTTTGTGAAAAATGAGGGCTAATGTGACACCATCCATGAGAGCTAATGTGACACCATGCCCATGCGAGCTAATGTGCCACCATGCCCATGAGAGCTCATGCAAGAGCATTGATCATACAGCAAGAAGTAAAAAGAATGAGGGAGATCCATGGGCAGTGGGAAGTTGTGCAGTGAGAAGCTGTTATCAATTCGATGTTTTGACATACCTTTTATAAAACTAGGTCGATCAATGAGGCCTAGGGTTTTGTCCTTGGAGGCCATCTGTAGCCGCAATGCTTCTTTATGAAGCAGACTGTTGTTATGTTCTTCCAAGGCACTCATTTGCATGTTCCGGCTGCCTTCATTGCCATAGGGATTCCGTCTGTGCTTTCTGCCATATTCCTTGCAAACCGAGCAGAAAATGCGATGGGCAGTGCCTCCTTCAGAAGCTGCAACATAGGCCCACTTGTAAGTCTCAGCCCACTCATCCCGCCACTTCTTCACCACTTTCTTCTTTTTCCTTGGATTTGGTTGCTTGTTGATGCCATGCTGCTGCTGCTGCTCAATCAGGGGATGATGATGATGATGATGTGCATCAGCAGTGAACTGCGGTGGTGATGGTGGTGGTGATGTTGCTGATGCTGCTGCTGTGCCATCATCCTCTCCGGGTCCCAGTTCCAAATCTATTTCCTCAACCCCTGCTCCCATCTGTCGCACTGCCTGCACACCAGAACAAAAACCCACCGACCCATTCTCCTCAAATCCTACTAGCTACAAACAAACAGTCTTCAAGGTGCTTCTTCTGTGAGGTTCTGCTCTCAAGGGCAAAACGGGAAAACCTCCTTCATTCCGACTGGGGCTTGAACTGAAGTCTACAACAACCTCAAGACAAAACCATCGCAACCTAAATGGCAAACCGAGCAAGAGAGTTGCATCAATGCTTGAGGCGGAGCTTACTGTGATCACAGTAGTCGGAACGTCCCAAAACGCGCACATCAAATCCAACTTTCTTCTTCAAAGAAGCGGCAATGCTCAGAGTTTGCCAAAAACCGTAACACAAATTCTCTGCGATGGGTTCCAGATTTTCTCGCTAAAACAAAAAGAAGCGGTAGTAATCGTCATATCTCCAACCAATTTCACAATCCGCAAAACAGGGGGAAAACCAAAGGAAGAAGAAGAGGAGGAGGAGGAGCATTCTCTCGTCTTTCTTCCCCTCCGCCCATTTTTTGTAGATTCCCGTTGTCAACATCCTACCCAATCTTTCCTCCGGTCTCAAGAGGAGCTGACAAAACGCCCCAGTCTTCGTAGTCGTTGTCTTCTTCCTCCTCCTCCTTCTCCTCTTTGTTCTTTCATTCCCATCATCGCTCGCGTGCACTCGTCGCCATCGCCATTTCCTTCCCCTTCTCCTTGAAGTCCCCAGTCCGTCGTCCCTCTGCTCCACGGGCACGGGTATGTGACCGGGTCCGCCCCGATCGACCACCCGGGCCGGTCCAAGCTCGCGGCGGGTGGTTTCCGGTCCACCCGGCTGCCCGAATAATCATGATTGACTGACCCCTCCCTCCCCACCTGCCCAAAAAACAAAAAAAAATCCCTAAACTTAGAAAGTGCGCCGGGTTTTTTAAAATATTATTATTTATTTAAAATTTTGAGTGTTCAGGCGGTTTTTCAATTTGAATAACCGCCGGTTCCTTTTATTTGATCAAATCAGAATCCAACCTGCTGGTTCCAGGTACCTATTTGGAAAACAATTCAGAATAAAAGAACCAGTGCTTTTCTTTTCAATTTTGTGATGTCGTTCAGGTGGCAATCGTTCATAAGTATATTTAGCCAAATTTGGTGATATTAAAAATATGAAAGTAAAAAAAATAGGATGTAGCTGTTTCAGATCGTTGGCAATTGTAGTGATTTTTGGCAAGTTTTTAGAGCTTTTTTGGTATTTTGGCAAATTGCTTTCAAAAGAACAGGGAATTTTTATAGAATATTCTTTTTTTCAAAATACTTTTTGCAAACTGGCAAAATTTTGCAACAAAAAAATGACTGCAAAGAACTGTTGATTTCCGGATATTTGAAGAAAAAAAAAATCCATCAAAGAACAGTTGGTTGCGACTATTTGATCAAAATCATAATAAAGAACCTCCGGTTCTGTTCAGTTAAAATGGAACCAGAGAACCTCCGGTTCTTTTTGCTTCAAACCCCTCGCTAATTGCCGGGTTTCATGAAAGAACCGGCAGGTTTCTGGATGGTTAATTGACTTTTTCCACAAAATTGAGAACTGCAGTTATATATCAGAACCGGGTATTTGAGTTTTTGCGAACCTTGTTTACATATTCGAACCTGCATATTTTTTTATTTTTGAGAACCGCAATTATCAACCCTAAGAACCACCCTGATACCCAGTGGGGGTTTGGTGCAGTTTCTAATAACCACCTCACAACTGGTGTTTTGCCATACATAAAGGTCTGGGGTGGCAGATTATATTATGTAATCTTCACATGATGATCATACATATGTAATAGTGACCAAATGTGTCAATTGAAATTTTATTTATTTATTTATTTATTTATTTCGTACATTGTTGAATCTGTCATCCCAGACATTACCGTCATGGAATGGCCTCGTCCTTGCCCATTCTGTTGGGTGCATTGCCTAGTTAGCCCTAACTGGTTGGGATGATGCCTTAGCGGACGTAATGGGCAGGGGCTTGACCATTTGATGGATGATGGTACATAAAGGATTTTAATTCTCATTTCTGCCTATATACCATAGCCTAGAGTCAGTTTCCACATGGACAAAACAAGTAATTGTTTTTTCAAAGAATTAATTCATTTTTAAAATTTGGAATTATTGAATTTTCCATGATATTCACACATGAGTAATGAAATTATTCAGATTTTAACCTATCCAAATTTGCCAAATTTAGATGAATAAAGAATTTCCAGATTGCCAGATTTTTATGATAAGTTCCAGTAGGTAGCCAAGAATATAGAAGGAACTTTTTTTGTTTTTTGAAAAAAAATTTCATAGCTGGTATGTAGCCAAATTTGACTAAATTGTTTCCTGGATGGTGGGTAGACATGAAACACTTTTTCAATTGGCTTCTCTGTAGCCTAACTGATTTTTCTAGTAACAATAATAACCACCAAACCCTTACCTTCCTACTAACCTACAAGGTTGGTGTGGACAGGGCAGACCAGGGTGCACCAGCACCTACACTGGTATCTTCACCTTCTTTCCTTCTTAGTTGAGACCTCTATATTTTAACCTCTGAGATGTTAAGTTTGAACTCAGAGACCCTCATGTCATGGTGCCCTAGTTGCTGTTGGTTCTGGCCTTGAAAACTAAGAAGGCCACTATAACTTAACCCCCAAAACAGGTTGCCCTAAAATTTCCCACATACCCGCCCTCTCCCCAAGTTGACTTTCTATGGGCAAACTCTGGTTCCCATAGTTTTCAGCATGGGTCAAAGGTCAACCCCTTGTACCCAACTGCTTGACTATGTCAAAGGGATGAACTACATCCCCAAGGGTGATGGGTCACTGGTATAGTCCATTCTGGGACCCTGGGATCTCAAAAAAAAAAAGGGTCTTGAGTTCAAACCCAGTAGTGTGCAGGTGAAACTCCTCCCTCTCCCAATGAACTGGACTTGGGCTGGTGCTCTCAGGTCGGGTCTACTGTTTGTTGTTGTGCTTCCAAAAAACAAAAAAAAGGCATGAATTAGTTGTACTGCTTGTTGCTATCATGCAGATTTCTAAGTGTGTAGACTTTGAATGCAACCTTGGGATTTGCAATCCCATTCATGAATGAGCACTTGGACCAAATTTATAGCTAAGAGCATCTCCAGCAGTGTTCAGTATGTGACCTGCGAAAATATATTTCGCATCCAAGTTTAGTTATGTACGGCAACCGCACCCATCAAAACTGAAACTCGGACAACAAATAGGTGGGGGACTACTGATCGCAAACCACCTGGACCAATCATTATGATGGGCCCATGAGAAACACTGCGCTTACACTCTTTTCTGCAAGAGCACAGCACTGCTGCCCAATTTACCAGCCACGGCACCATGCGCAATTATGCTGAACCAAAACCATTTTCCTGAGCCAAACCGCAGACGCTAGATTTTCTTCATCCAATTTACTCTGGAGGATCACATACTGAGCACGGTTGGAGATGCTCCAAGGTTTCAAATAGGAGAATGTTAAATTAGCAATTGGTCTTTATTGCATTTTGTACTGCCTGCATCTTTTTTCCTTGTCTGCCCTTGGCCCAATCCATATTTGGAGAAAAAGATGGATGATGCCCAAACATAAATTTTGGGTCATGTCATGCACACTTTGGGTGTGTAATAAATCCAAAAAAAAATTGTGTCTGGGCAGCATCAAGATGTGTCCAGTCATCTGGTTGGGGGAATTGGGCAGTCAGGGAAAAAAAAAGCAGACAATACTTTCTGCAATACGGACCCATTGCTGATTTAACACCCTCCTCTCAAATAGATGTAAAATTATTGTAAAAAAGGACTTAGGACCTTCCGGGTTAAAAGCTATTGATACGAGAAAAAAAATGATTTTGGAAGTTAAATGGTACAGAATACCAAAAATGATGGGTATGATAGTGTGATTGATATTTTAATTAGTTGTAAGTTGCGTCCAAAGTGATTTTCTAGGGGTAATTTGGCTATGGACTTCCCTAATTGACCCATCATCAAAAAGAATAACCATACTATGAACACCCCTCCATTAGAACACTATGTAATCATCCCCTTGAGACTAGCTGTATAGGTAAGAAGAATAGAATTATGAAAAAAAAGGGATATAGTTATATAGGTAAGAAGAATGGAATTTGGGGAAAGGATATGTGATAAGAGGTGGAAGTGATTTTTTTAACCCCCCAGGACCTAGTCCCTACCTAATGTGTTTTTTTTTTTTGGGACAAATTTTCAAAGCAAAATCCAGTGCCAAAGGTACAAAGGATTTTTGCGAAAAAAATTTGCATCAAAGTCACCAGATTTTGAGGGGAAAAAAATTCTTAAATTCCCATATTTTGACAATTTATGGTTTTCCAAATATACGAGGATTCTTTAAGTTTTGTCTCTGGCCGGATTAGCCAAATGTGGCCAAACATAGGGGAATTCTCATAGTTTTTGTACTTTTCTCTGTAGCCAAATTTGGCTACTTCCTCTTGTGGCGATAGCCAAAGTGGCTACTAATCACACGATTGGAAGAGAAAAAGAAAAGAAAAGAAAAGAAAAGAAGCCCTGTCCCTAAACAAGGGGTAAACAAATCGGTCAACCCCCCCCCCCATGGTGACCGACCATGAACGATCCCCCAAAAAGGGTCCCACGGAACGTGGAATAGGGGGACCGGGTGGTTCCCTAGGCACGGGCCAGAGCTGTTGCGAACCACCCAGCCATCTACCACCTACAGCTGTCCTCTTCCAGGGAATCGCTTTGCCCGGGCGACCGGTCGTCAGGATGGCCCACCGGCGACTAGCCAAGCCGGTCACGTGAACCGCTTGACCTGTTCCGACACCTACAACTCTGCTGGCTATATATAGGTACGTGTGTGTGGTACATAGCCTTCTGACCGGTGCTCGCCGGTGGCCCCTTCAGTTGGTACCGGCTAGACAAGGAGGAATAACCGGGAGTCCAGAACGTGCACCTGCCACCGGACACCGTCTTCATTGGTCTTCATCTGTCTTTTTCAACTGCCGGTGAAAAGTCCGTTTTTTTCCTTGTAGCCCATTTCCTTTGTGACAAAACTGGGGATGAAACCAAACGTCAGGATGAAAACAGTACATCTGAAAAAAGAGGGGACCAAACCGGTTTTCTCACCTTAATTGGTCCTCACATGAGTTTCACCTCCAGTTTTGGACTTCCGGTACCTGTGACTTCACCGCTGTGATTTCTTCATTTAGGTCAAGTATTTTCAGAATAAAATCCTTCAAATCTTCTGAGCTGATAGCCTACCGAGTTTTAATAGGTAGAATGCCCCATCACCGATTAGACACTGGTGAGTGAACATCTGTTTAGTGGGTTACAACATTGCCGTTAGTTTTTGCTTATGTTGATTATTGTTCAAATGAACACCCATGACCAAATGTATGGCCAAAAATCTTTTTTTTTAAATTCATAAAATGCAAAATGCCTTTGGATATTTAATGTTTAGGAATAAGAGTTAAGATGCTCAACTTAAAACAAGGAGCATTTTGGAGCACTTTTTTTTCACTTTTGTGTAATTTTTTGTTCGATAATAGAGGTCCAAGGTAACATTAATAAACAATGATATGATTGTTAATTTAAATCTTCATGCATCAAATAAAAAACCAAGTGTCTGGGAATGTTTTCTTGGGTGAATAGAAAACAAAGGACATAACATACAAATAAAAAAATTGTCGTGTTATAGTAGATCACACACAAAAAAAACTCCATTAAAACAATGAGGACAACTTTGGATACCATTGGACCAAGAACAAAGTAAATCTATTAAAAGACTTTCCCATTAAAATTCATATACGGCATTTTCCCACGAAAAATCATGAACCAACAATAAAGGCAAATATCACATAGTTTTGCACTGCAAACCTATTGTAAAACTTTGTAGTTTTAGACTAAACATGTCACATCAAAGTGAAAGTTCGTTGCAAAAGTTTCAACATTTTATAGAATGATTGTAGTATGGGATCAACAAGGAATTAGACAACAATTTAATTACAACTGAGATCAAGGAGGCAATAAAAGCCCACGCTAATTCAAAGGATGTCAAGAAAGAAGCCCTTGCTACATTTGAAATTAAGGAGAAAGTAGAAAGAGTTCCTATTGCATTTGTAGTCAAGGAGGAAGTAGAAAAGCTTGAAGAAATAGAAATAGTGCAAAAAAAAAAGATTTGAATAGTATACCAAAGCTAGTACAATAGTACAATATCAAGTTTTCAAACTAATTCTACTATTGCTAGATTTAGTAATCAACATTCCTAAACCAACCATTTCACTTTAGTAATAGCACTAGTTGTAAATTTCCTTCTTTTCCTTCACGTCCTTGAAATACATTTCGACTACTTGCACATCCACAGTTGACATCACATTAGATTGGGTCAATTTTGTTGAATTTTATAAACTTTTTATTTCAAATGAAGAGCTAGAAACCTATGCACTTAAACAATATCTAGATCTAACACATTTTTTGATTTATTGGTTTTCATACAGGAAGCACAAATTTGTAACTCTAGTAGGACTTAAATAAACACCCATGAATGCTTAAAGATTAAACCAGGAGGAATAGGGCTAAGATGTGTGCGCCAATGCATAGTGGGGCCCAATAACGATTATCACAACATGCTAAAGGTGCACCACTAATAAACTACACTACAACACATTTGAATGTGTCACAAAAACATTGAAGTGGCATTTCAAGTACTATTTGTGTAGAACAAAATAATCGACCTCCACAACTTGTCACCACAATCACCCCAACAATGCAAGAAACTCCATAATCACAACCAACTCAAGCACCAACATAACAACAATGCCATCCTCCCATAGTACAAATACAAAGGTCAACCAGAACTAACAAAATACCTAATGTAATTAAATGGGCCAAATGGATAGATCAACATCTAGAAGATGCCATGGACATAATGGAAACTAGACACATTTATTTGCAAAAAACAACCAATTATTGGAACATTCCATTTACCTCACTTTCAGATCATCTCAATGGTAAAACTAGAAATTAAAAAGTGGGACCCCAATGTGTTCTAATAAAACAGGATGATGTAATAATTGTCATTTGGGTTTTGAACATGAAAATTGTTGGATTATCTATCATCCTACAACAACTAAAGTTGAAGCTTGTTAAAATCACACAAACTAGACCTACCCCATTTTGAAACAATGTTCCAAGAACAAGTTGGTGGTGCTGGTTTTAAAATCGTCATCTAAAGATCAATATTTGACTTGTAGAAGGACTAAAGGTTTATAAGGTAAAATGACTTACTAAGGAAACATGCCATACCTTCTGTTTTAACTTGGAAAACTTGTACACACAACACAAATATGCAATAGATCACATTTGGAATTTAGATGAGATAGGAATTCCAATTGGGCGTCAATCTAGTGCTAGGGTTTTGGCCAAGCAAAACTCACGAAATGTTTACAACACCATCCCTAAGTCTCAAGAATGGTTGATTATAAATTGTGTTGTTAATGCTACAAGGGCAACATTGCTTGCATTTTACATTTTCAAAGGTTCAAAGATGCGAGAATACTACATTCAAAATTGTAGACCATGAACATGCATGGCAATGTAGAAAAAGGGTTGGATTGTTGCTTACCTTTTCAAGTAATGGCTAGTTTTTTTTCTATAGATCTATTCCAAGGAGTTTTTCAAGAGAATCAACATCTTTTGATTTTGGATGGGCATGGTTTTCAAGTTATTATAAGCACTAAAACAAACAACAGAAGTTGGGTTAAACATGGTCACCTTACCTTGTTCATATTTCACATGCGCTACAGCCATTAGATGTCACATGCTTCAAACCATTCAAAACATCTTTTAAAAAAGAAAAATAAATTTACCATGGCGAAAAATAATTATTTTGAACCAAACAAAGCTACATTAGTAGCATGGGTGAACAAAGCCTTGCAACAATCTTTGAAAAAGGAAAACATAAAATCAAGGTTCAAGGTCTTTAGAATCTAACCATTAAATTTTGCAACCATGGTTGGAAATTTTGGTCCAAGTGATGTATTCATTGCAACAAAAGAAGAGGATCATGAACTTTCATACCATTTAGATGCAACAGATGAATCTAGCAACAATGTAATTAAAGCTACCACAAAGTTGCCAAACAGTATAAGAACCTTTCAAGCATAACTTCCAACTACTCATGATTGCCCCCCTTCACCCATGCCACATTACTATGTCAAAATGCCAAATACTCCTAGCACAACCACAAACAACCATGAAGAATATCAATTGGTGGTGGACTTGGAAGATGTTATTCTAAAATCTAAATACCCAATTGGTTCAAATGATGATGAAGAAGTTGGATTGGTTCCCTACTATCACTGTCCACATTACCAATTAGGAGAAGACAAATTCAACAAACCACTAATGGATTATTCCAACTCACATGTGGTAACATCATACTAATATTTGGTTGTTTTCAAACAAAAGGTTATGGACAAAAAAAATTACAAATAAACTAAAGGAACAAAAAAGTTTTAAAAAGGGAAGAAAAAAGGTCCGGAAGGTTTGAAGGTACACAACTCACTTAGGCTAAGTGAACAACTCAAAAGATAATTGAGAAAAAAGATAAAATTAAATTTAATGCGGCACGGTCTATTATTTTTATTAGGGTTGTTGGTGAAAGATTTCACAATAACTTCAGAATAAGGTATTAAACTCATCTTTTAAATTACATGGGGTTTGGCTTAGGAATCACCTTTACACAATAGATAAATGTTGGACAACAAATAAAAGAAAAAATGTGGCTTGTCCCAACAAAATTGCAACCTTCCACTCAAGTATTGTAAATGAAGGAGGGTTTGTGGTGGGTTCTAATGGCTAGTCAAAGAGGAGAGATCTAAAGAACAAAGGGAAAATACACATAAGCCAGGTATGGTAAAAACAAGGGGTAAGGTAAAAATAGAATGAAATAAAAATAAGAAATAAGGTCAAAATAGGGGGGTAAAGTGAAGATAGGGAATGAGGTAAAGGGAATAAAGGTAAAATTAAAGAACAAATGAGAGAGAGCGAGACACAAATGGCAAACACAAATGCCAAATGAGAAATAAAAAAAAGATGGCAAATGATGATGTTTACGTTAATGCAATTGCCTCCAATTTATGTTAATAATGATGGCCTCCTACATGTGTTAGCAGTAATCACCTCGGTGAAAAGGTTATAGCAATGGCAACTTGGGCACATAGTGCACATAAACACTATGTTTGTTGGAAAGGCAATTCAGCCAACAAGTTTTCTTGAAGGACCGTTAGTTTGTGATGAAGGAACATTGGGGATGGGGACCATCAATGAAGGAATTGTCGACGAGGGAATGTGAGCAGGTTTTAGCAATGGCTTCCTAGGCATTCACATACAAGTTTCGACAAAAGATAATGCATAGACATGTAAAAAAAATCAACAAGGGAACATTGGTGATGGTGGTGTCAACGTTGTCTTCTTGGAAAGGTACACAAAGTAGAGGTGTACAAAACATAGGCGATGGCAAACGTTGTATTTTTAAAAAGGTGCACAAAGTAAAGGCGCACAGAGCGTAAGCGATGGCATAGATGTCATTTTCTTAGAGATGCACATAAAATGCAAGTAATGGCATTTAAGAGGGACACAAATAAAGAGACTCAAAAACAAAGCATCATGGGCTTTTTAGATTGGGACACACATAAACTTAGAAAAAGAGTGTTGCAACATTCCTTGGACTTGGACACATATAGACTTAAAGAAAGAGAGTCAACTTCCTAAAAGAAACATAAACATTAAAAAGGGAGTAGAGACAAAAAAATAAGATAAAGAAAGCTTGAAATAGACATGAAGGAAAACGATGAATGAAGAAGAGAGGCAAGGAGAAGTCTAGACCTAGATAAAATTGCATCAGCAACGTCGCAATGTTTTTCCTTTAAATCTAGGGATAGAACTATGGATTACCCCAAGTGGCATCATTGGGGTCGTCGATATTACAATATTAAGTTATTATTCAAAAAATCCCTAATTCAAAACCCTAAACTCCCCATGATTGTGTGGCTACTATTGCAAATATTTGGGCTTATTATAAATTAAAAAAAAATCTAAACGATAATAAAAAAAGAGTTTACATTTAATTAAATGATTAATATCATGTTTATAGGATGGCATGTGTCATAACACAAGGTTTCAAATGTTTGTTCATAAGTAGTAAAATGCATGAAGATGAAAGTTTAATGTGTTTATCCAATTTTTTTCAAACAACATGACCCCCCTCACTTTGGAGGGTCATAACTTTCTCATTTGAACTCAAAATCAGGTGTTATAAAGGCCTAGTAATGCTATGGTTGAAGGGTCATCTAAACTCTTTGAAGAACTATTGCAAAAAATGCATGGTTATTAAACTTCAAGAGATTTAGTTTTTAAATGTTCACTCACCAACCTTTCTACCTTGAAAACTTGCATAAAAAACAACATAAGGTTTACCTAAAGGGCTACCTAATGATTCCCTAGGGAAGCACTTAAGGCCATACTTAAGTTATGGGATATTTCAAGATTACTTAGGGGATTACATAGGATGTACCCAGGAAAACACTTAAAGACCTCTCAAGGCTATGGGATACCTAAGGATTATATACAAAACTCCATAGGACCTACCTAAAAGACTATTTAGGAAATATCCAAGGAGACACCTAAAGGTTTATCAAGGTTATGGGATACATAAGGATTATCTAGGGACCTATATAGAATTCACCTTTGAAATTAACTAGGGATTTTTTAGGTTAGAGAATACCTAGGGGTCATTTAAAGGCTACATAAAACTAACTCATAGTCTTAGAAAGATACACATAAGTCTTACATAAAAAGTTACCTAAAAATCACCTAAAGGGATACCTAGTGGCTACCTAGGAATTGCATTGAGGTTACTTAGATGCCTATTTAAAAGGTTACCTAGGGTTGATTCATAATCATCTATGTATATCCTATGTAGTCTTTTAAATAGTTCTTAGGTATTTCCTAACTCAAATAGGTCCTTAAGTAGCACCATGTAGCATTTTAAGTAATCTCCACATAATCATAATAAACTTTTGATAGCCCTTATCTTAAATAGCCCCTAGATAGATTCTAAGTAGCCCATAACATGATTCATTTCTTTAGTAGCTCCATAGGTAGACCATAGTTAGGACTTAGGTAGGACCTAACCTAGTTAAAACTCTAATCTAGGTAGATTGATGTGTGATTAAAATTAAAACAATGGTGACCATTTCATGGTGTTCATTTTTAGTTGTGAAACTACTCTTCACTTTGGTGAACTTTATGGATACTTCAAAAGGGAGGATGAATGGGTACATGTGGGGCCCAATGTGAGGATTATTTCATGGATAACTTTAATATTTAATGATGAAAATGACAAAATTTTGGGACATGAATTTTAAGATTCAAAAATGAACTTTTTGTTTTTACACAAACATATTTTTCTTATTTAGAACTTTTGACTTTTAAAACTCTAACTGTCTAAGTTATATATTTTGAAAATGGTCATGTGATAAGTTTTTTTCATTCCTTAAAAGATTTTTTTTGAGTTTAAACAAAAAAATTTATTTTGGGTAACACCCCAAAATGAAACATTCTCAAAATAAGGTGCTTCCACATAGATGTAGCTAAGCCTAGATGGACGATTTTTTTTTTCTGAACCATAATAACACACATGACCTAACAAAGTATTAGCACCCCAAGTCAAGCTCATTAGCAAAGGGATGGCAGGAGTTTGACTTGCACACCACTAGGTTTGAACCCATAACCTTTTGTGGTCATAGGGTCCCAAAAAGGGCTATACCAATGAGTCATCACCCCTAGGTAGGGTAGTTATCCCCATCTAACCCCACATTTTGACTAGGGTAATGCCCTACGAGTGGAGCATTCTTGAAATAAGTGCTCGCCTAAGGTTCATGGGATGTTTATTTTGGGAATGCAATATTTAAGGGTATTACAAACACAAACCATTGCCAAAATTCTTTTTTTCCCATTTTGTTTTGTGATACCCATCTTTTTTTCCTTGTGATACTTGTTAAGTATTATGGGGAAAAAAAATTTAACTAGGTGGGCCATTTCAAAAGATGAAATGCTCGCCATTTATGAAGAAGAAATTTTTTGCTTAATACCATACCTTATACTCATGTTCAGTGTTAATTAATTAATTATTATAAAAATAAAAAAATTATATTATTAAAAATAATTTGTCAAAATTCAATAAAATTAAAATCATTCAATGTCAAAAATTAAGTAAAATGTACAGTTTTGGGGTGACGATTTTGGTGGTTTTTCTTTCTTCATCCTCTGGTTTGATCATGAAGCTTTAGGGTGCACCATCATATGTGGATGCCATTTTTGCCTGGGACTTGAGCCATAATATGACAAAAAAAATTGTCATACATAGATTCATTTTCTGATGTGTTCACAATCATAATGAAAGATCCATAAAAAATTCCAAAGTTAGGCACCTCACTTGTAACTAAAGTTGCATCCTCATATGTGACCTATTTGATGAACACACACACAAATATTACATCCTACCGGGGGTCAAATTGCAATGTGCAGCTATGTTTTTGTGATGTTATCACATTTGCAGACAAGCTTGCACAAATCTACAAGGGGTTTTTCATTCCTCCTTGACCATATAAGAATACTATGGAGAACTAGGCGATGTAAAAGCATGAGTTTATTGAAAATTAACGTGCAACATTGGAGAAATGCTTGGGCAAATTGGTTGTGCATCTTGTTTTTTGCCAAAGTGATGAACTTCATTTGTTCTTGCAAGTTGAGGAGAATTCTTATTTTGAATCTCAAGATCTTTTTAGTTTCAAGGATTGATTTTTTTGCTTGGCTCTAATATAGACCATCTACTGCATGAAAACTACAAAATGTGCATGTCATGAATTTATTAGCATGCATATTTCAAAACTCTTTATCTAGGAAGCAAATGTGTTTCATTGTCACAAGGAAAATATGTTAACCTAAATGGGGCGACAAATCTCCCTCAATAGTTGTTTGGAAAAGGCAGCACAAACCTTACACCCCATGATGCAACACAACTTGTAAAAGGTGGTCGAGACTTGGTGAGATTATTCAAAGAGTTGAAGTAATAAGTTACAAATGATTGGGGCAACACTAGGCCTACCATCATTGAAAAAGACATAGTGTTTTTTGAAAAGAAAGAAAAAATACAAGACCTTGAACATCATCGAGCAATGATGTTTCCCAACATGTAAATTAACATTATATACATTGGGAGATTGATGGGTTTTGGGTGGGATGTACAAAGTCATGATCCTACATGTATCTTAAAGCTAAAATAACAATTCTACGAATGTACTTGAATGTACCAAGAATCTCATTTGCTTAAAAGGCACGTGTACCAAAAAATGCATTTCATACCCACCAAGGAGGCTTGATTCTCATGATTGAAATGACCTATATGAGGCAAGCGTAGGTTGTCTAAATAATCATTTAAGGGTATGGGCAAAGGGGTGTAAGTAAAGGTGTTGGTGAAGGCTCAACAAGAAGTGGGGGAAGTGATGGGAGAGCTTGGGCTGACTTTCAACAAGGTTGCCAAATTTGAAATGGATGCATGGTTCATACTAGTTCATGTTGTTAATGCAAAATGTGTTGCCACTAAAGCTATTAAAACTAGTCGTTTTTACTAGAAATGCATTGCCTAATTTGTATAACATTTGGTGAAACATATGGTTCCAAATTATTTATCAGTATTCAATTTGACACCTTCCAAGCAGGGTGTATGCACTACTTTTGATTTTTAGATAATTTTAAGAAAACCCATTATTCCAAAGGAACCAATAGTTTCTTCATTACATGTGTCACATTAGACCTTGTTTCTTCATTTAAACCTTGATGAGTTCACCTATGATGCCCTTACTTTGAAGAAATTTGAAGGTGATGTGTTATTGTTAATTGAATTTGCTAGGGCAATGAACCAATGTTATTTTTTTTCAGCATGTATTATCATATTATTCATTTGATAAGTGACCATTTTATGTCTTGATAGGACATTCTACATGAGTATTTAATACTTATTCAAGCTTTGCACAAAACATTTGCAAACCACTCAAATGCATTCCTGACAACACAAACATTGATGTTAAATGTGGCTACAAATAACATGCAAATTGAAAAACTTGTAACAACTTCCAACAAAGTTTTTGGTGGAAACAATATTCATAATCGGAAAGTTAATGGAGTTAAAAAGGTGGTCAAGTTCACTAAAAAAGCTCACAACCTTGCACAAAAAGAACACAACTACATTAAGGTATGTGTTTTGTTGCCTTGTGTTGGAAGTCCAAGATTCCAAATCATTCTTGGTGCACATCTAATAGGTCCATGATGATTTCTTTGTCGAACATGAGATTTTGTCACATATTAAATTCCATTTTTCATGCTCAAATCTAGGGAGGATGATTTGAAGATCCCATGATTAAATATTTTCAGTAATATAAACATTCAAACAATTTTGCATGATTTCAAAAGTGGAATCCTCTAGATTTATGTCATCTATTTCCTCTTCGTATTGTTTAAATTCTTAATTAAAAGTAATTGAAAAGAGAGGCGTAATAGCATTGACTTCCATAGCTTCAAGCTGAAATTACATGTTGAAGTTTTTTGACAATCCTATTTTTACCCAACCTTTGCAAATCATTTCATTCATGTTTCTCACATGAATCCATGCGTGAAACAACTATGCACATAGGTTTGGTTTTATAATTGACACCTGAAAGTCAACTTTAGGATTTTCACCTTTTTCTAATTGGCTTTTGATTGTTGAACAAATCTAAGAATGAAATTTTTCTCCTAAATGGATGTTTGAATGGGCGTTGCAAGATGACATTAGCAAATTGACGTATGCTAATGCAATTTGCTAGAATGAAAATGACACACACTTTTGGAAACTTCAACTTCATCTAGTCCATAAATTTTTTGTTTTTGTGAACTGACCAATAATCAATCAACTGAACCATGTTTTGTTTTTCCAGTAAAACAAGTTTTTCTACTTGAACTTTTCGATAGGGCATGAAGATGTGTTCAATAAACTCTTGGGTGGTTTCCAAATTAGACTAGTGATTGGACTTGTAAGTAAAATGAAAGCCACTTGAGTAGATGCAAGCTAGAGTGGCCCATTTTTTGTATGTCACAAGGTTAAATTTTGCAAGGTGTTATGATTAGAAGTTTCATAACTATGCACATATATATTAATTTCATCTTAGGGACTTAGATTTAAATTTTCAATTTAATTATCTAAATGAGTATGCAAATTATTTTGTATAATTCATTAAGGAAAAAATGTTATGGGCTTTGTAACTTGAACTTGTGGACTTGCTAACTGGCAAATTGTTTGATATATGGATTTTGAAATGACTTAAATATTTTAAATATTCTCTACATGGACTTAAAATACAATGACTTTTTCTTTAATGAACACAAGTTTGAAAAAATAACATCAAATTATTTATAAATTCTTAGTTGTGGACTTTTAATCAACATGAAAATGCCTGAAAAGTGTAAAGTCCATATTTAGCTCAATTTTGAATTTTCTTAGGTTGATTTTTTTTGGAGAAACATAGACAAGGACCTCTAGAAGGGCTTGGATTTTAAAAATAAAAATAACATCAAAAGAATATCAAATTTGGCCATCAATCATTGGAATTTTTTTAAAATGTCAAAATATGAACTTTTTGGATGTTTTTTATAAGTCTGTAGTGGGTCATTTTAGCTTGCATCTACCCACTTGAGAAACAAATTTGTCTTCCTTCATTCACAGGTGGGAGTGCTTGAATTATTGTGCCTTGGAACACAACTTGCAAAGGTAACATTGACCCGTTTGTTGAAGATGAACAATTGGTGTAGTTTGGCTTTTGTCTTTTATCCCAAGAAGTTGTATGTTTTTGGTTCCTTTTCTTTCCCACGTTCAATCCCTTCTAATGGGTACAAGGTTGAATTCGATCTATGTTGACAACCAAACACTTAGGTATGTTGTACATTTTGACAAGGTAAATAACTTGATGTGCCATGGATATCCCTTCTTGCTCCCATGTTGATGGTACAGTAGAACCTCTATAAACTGATCCCCCCAAATTTTATAACCTCTCAAATTTTATCACTTCGGCCTGGTCCATCAATGGGACTAGGCAAAAATTTTATATTCTTATAACTTATCACTTTTCCTCTATCCCGACAATTTTATAATTTTATAATTCGTTTATTTCTCGATCAGTTATGGTGGAAATAGTTAATGATAGGCCTTTGTTTAAGACTACTGGTGCATATGTTGGACTTCAGATGTTTTTCACCCTTTTTCTCTGCCAAAGACGGGTTGCCTTGATGATAAAAAATGCAAAGAAAATGGGAAAAAAGAGCAGCCTGCAGCTTTTGAACCCTGCACCTCACAGTTCCAAACTCTCCCATAACTTATAACCTCTCAAACTTTATCACTGGCTGCCGGTCCCTAAGTGATAAAATTATAGAGGTTCTACTGTAGTTTCCTTCTTGTTGTTATGGCTATTTGGTAAACCCAACTCAAGTGATTCTTCATGAAATCTCTCATCCATTCTAAAAAGACTTTAAAGCCTATTCGCTTTGTAAAGTCCTTTAAGAGTTAATGTGTTTTACTTTAAAAGATCCTTCTAATGATTGGTTGTACAATAGGTGGAAAAAGACCTTGTCTAGCACCATGCATGTTTTTCAACAAATTCATCTTTCAATTCTGGTCTTTGTTTCAATAATTGAAAAGTGTTTTTTTTAAGCAATGGAAGCTATCCCTTTCTCTACAACAAATTTCACATGTGGTTTTAGCTCTCCTCATGGGGTGAACCACTCATACAATACAAAGACCCTTTACTCAACTTCTCATATGGACCATTAACTTTTCTTGGCTTTCTATGAAATGTCTTTAGGTAGTGGAACGCACCTATGAAATCACCATGTTTTTTCACATTTGCAAGAATTGAAAACCAAAGGTGTGATGCAAACCAATTTGTGTAAGCATTTCTTTTCCTTTTATTTGTTGATTTTGAATTGCTTGCATCATCAATGGTTTTTTTCTTGATTTCCCTTTCTGAAATCAATGTTGTTTGCATTGGTTTTCATGGCCTTCCAACAAGTCTCTTGAAAGGTGGTGGTGTTGTCTCCTTCTCTTGAATTTGCAATTGTATCTCCTTTGAAAGGTCCTAGACTTCTTGTGCTACAACTAATATCCTCTCCTCTTTGGTCACTCTACAAAACATAGAATCTATCATTTTTTGTTGTTTAGTTGTTGTCATTTCCTTTGCACATGTATGATACCTACCTATCTCAAATGTACACTAGAATATACATGGCACCTCTAAGATGCAAGTATGATGATTCTTACACTATGAAAACATTTTAGAAAAATGTGCAAGTTCATGTATGTGTGAAAATGAAAGGCTATAACAAATCAAATATAATGTCATTGTAAGAATCCACTATCAAATTGCAAAATAAAAATCAGGTGAAGCTTTCACTTCTAGCATTAAAATTATTTATAAAACTTGAAAGCACCCAGGGGACAAAAAAAAAAAAACAAAAAAAACACTCAAAAAAACATGCATTTTTCAAGATTGGATATATTCTTAACTATTTCAAGAATCGTGACGTTTCATTCATCTTGTCAAAAATACTTTTTTTTAAATCAAAAAAATTAAAATTAAAAATATTACAAAATCAAGTGTCAAACCTGTTTTTTTCAAAAAAATAATTATTTTGGCAGAAAATGCTGAACATGAGTCTAAGGTACGGTAATGAGCCCTATAGATACACTAGAAATTTTCTGGCAGTGCTTTACAAGAATGCTCCCTCTCATGAACAGCAGACAGTCTTAAGTTTCATATGTTGTTCTTTTGGGGAAATGATGAGACTATAATACACAAATTGTCATTTGTCAAATAAATAAATAAAATTAGCAACAAACTTTTTGTTGTGAGGAAGATCAAACCAGTCCAAACTTTCTCAATTAACATTATTATTATTTTTTTATCGTAGCCTTTTGAGTGAACAACAATAACAAAAATGGACACAATGTCTTGCAACAAAAAGAGGCATGCATATTGATAATTGGGTAGGATCCCAAGGCATGAAATTGAGCAATGTCATTCTCATTGCAAATGTAGCGTAGTAAACTCATCAAAATAAAAAACAATTGTGATATTCAAAGTCCTTGTAGCATCATACTCAAGGCAATTCCTCTTCATATATCATGTATAACTCATAAAATTAAACAATTGTTTTAAAAATCCATTGGAAAATGTATTATGGAATGTGTCAGCTACAAGCCATTATGTCAGGTGCAGTGCTTGTGAGGAATTTGGGTGAGCCCAGAAGGTGAAAAAAAAATTTCCAAACACGCAGCAAAATGGGCACAATAGCTTATACCGAATACATTCCACAACATAAGGGTTTTCATGATTTGCACAAATGGACATGTGGATTTATACAACATGCACGTGGATTTTGCACAATGGGTATGTGGATTTTCAAACAATAGTTAGGTCAGGTAGACCCAAGAAAACCTGTCCATTGTACCTTTATAAGAGCACTAAAAGGAGGCAGAAAAGGCCATATGAAAACAATTACAGTTTTAGTATACATCAATCATCCCTTGTATACCTGGTAGTTTTAAAAGCCCTTCCTGTACATAATTTGTGGATGGATTTCCAAATCCAGAAAAAATACCCTTCATTTCTGATCCCAGGAGAGTGCACCTGGCAGAATCAGCCTTCTTCAGCCCATTCACTGGCATTAAGACAAGGTCTGTAGTTGTATCAGCTTCCACTGCAATTCCACATGCTGCTTGTAATAGCCAATTTGCCTATCTTGTGAAACAGACAAAAGGAAAGAAACCCACCAAGAAACAATTCAGGATGGAGAGTTAAGAGTATCATCTGCATTGCAGTCTGTGCATAAAGCCACTGTAGCTTCGCATTAACCCTTGTGCATTCAACTCTTCAAACTAGTGTGACACGCCCAAAACCCCTGTTTGTTTGGTGTGCTTCCCAACTTGGAGAAGCTTCATTTCTTTAGGGCGCAAAAATTTTAGGGCAGTAGGAACATAAGATTGGAGATGTTGAGGAGAAAGATGCGAGCAAACAAATGCCACCTCAGCTCTGGTGTCATGAATACGAAAAACATCATCAAAGTCCTCATCCACCAATGTGGTGAACAAGTTTGGTAAGAATATTGAAGCTCTCAGTAGCATCGTCCTCCAGTCCACACTTGATTCTCTCTATGACTTACTCCAGGTAGATCCTCATATAAATAATCTAAGACATCATGAGCAGCATAATTCTGCACCTGTAGACCAACTGATGTAACTGAATCAACTCAACAAACCTCTCTTGACTGCCAGTGCTGCAAAAGATGGAGATCCTACACCCTGTAACCTGTGAGTGTGCCACCCCGACCAACTATCTCCCCAACACAAAACCAGGCATAACATTCTCCTGCAAACAAAGCTGCAATGCCAACCTCTTCTAACTTCAGGTCATTCCTGGCTAGCAGCCTCTGCTTTATGTAGTCAACCTCCTTCCAAAATGCCTCATACCTGCCTGGTATACTGCAAAAAGCCAAAGACACTAGACAACTCAGAAACTCTTCAATGTCCCACAAACACTAAATCATGTACAGGCTGGCCATAATGCATGGGTGCTTGTCTAAGCAATATTTTCATAAGTACTGAGAATTTCTCGTTAATGACAATTTAGTCAACCTGAAAAGAATACAGAGATGACCCTACAGTAAGGTGATAGAAATTTCAAACCAAACCATCAGCAAGCATGCAAAAGAGGAAACCCCACCACTAAAGAAAAAGAAAAAACAAGACCACAAGGCAGAAGTGTAGTTTGACCAACAGTGAGAATCGTATGCATGTTCAGGGACCTTCAACAGCAGCATGTATGGCATTGACCACCTAACATAACATCCCCACTGACTTCATCAGTTCCAGGCAATGGGGTGCAGGTTAAGTCAGACATTAACCACCATGCTGAGTTTCTGTCACAAGGTCACAAGTAATGGGAAACTCAGCCATGATGCTGGCTACATCAAGAAAAAGAAGAGCAAAGGAAACCTCCAAAAAGATGAACATAAGATGGGAAACAGACCAGAAATGAAAGCTCCACCAAAAAATGAACAAACAAAAGAAACTAGAGAGAAGAAAGGAGGACTTTAAGATGAGAACTTCAGATGTACTATATAATATGTCCAACAAATTATCATGGTCACCTTCATCACCTCCTGGCAAGGGGTAGAGGTCAACATAACAAACATTAACCAACAAACTGAGTTTCTGTTACAACACTGGCAGACACAGGAAAACAAAGCCATGTGCTGACTAGCTCAATAGCAGAAACATGTTCAAGGTAGGTAACCATTCAGTCAGTGGCAGCAAACACAAAACAAACATGAAAGGAATCCATGTGATCATAAACCTTGTGAGTGTCACTCACAAATGTCAAACAACAAAAAACACATTGAAGGTAGGTAACCATTCTGTCAGTTCCAGCAAACACAAAACAAACATGACAAGAATCCATGTGCTCATAAACCTTGTGAGTCTTGCTCACAAATGTCAAACCATTACCTCCATAATGAATGGAAGTGACATGTCACAAGTACATTAGGGTTAAAAATTTCACAAATCCCCCTGGCTCCAGATTAAGAGCACAAGAAAGTTATGTGCATGTCCTGCCTGTTCACACAAGTAGAACAACCCTGAAGGAGCAAAAACAAAAAGAGGCCATGGAGAAAATTATGTATGTGCAATGACACGCCGCATCACTATTCTTTCTCACAAAAGCCGTTCTGGTCGTTATTTTCCACTCTTAACAAGATGTGACTGTGACAAATAGGTAGTCCCCCGAGTATTATTAGGGTTTACAGGAGAGCTGGCTAGCTATCTTTCTTCTCTAAAACACGATCAGAGTACAGAACAGGAAGGTTCAAGGATCATATTGTTAGGGTTTCCAAGATCTGTCCTTCAAGCAGAAAGTTCTCGCCTCTAGCAGATGAGAACGTTGTTGACACAGCTGAAGAAGAATTGACTCTTCTACCGATTTCGATACAGATCCGAATAAATCACAGCAGGTGGATAGATCGCTAGTGAGAGTCCTCGCCGCTAAGCCTAAAGTCTTGGGACGTGCAAGGGGTTAAAAGGAGAGGGCTTAGAAGAAAGCACCTGGCGAGACGAGTATAGAACAGTTGCTTGGAAAGCTCTTGGCATTTCTGTACTGTAGGCTCGCTCTGGATGTATTGCTTGTTGTTCTCCAGTAGCTGCTTGTAATAGGAAGAGCCATGCTTCGCGGCAATTTCAGTGGCAACGGCAGCTTTGCTTTGCAACTGCCTCACAAGCGACGCCATGACTGCAGCCAAAAAGAAAAAATCTTCCACAAAAACTAACTTTGCGCTCCTCTTCTGCTTCGATCTTCTTCGTCTTCACAGTGCAATCTTCCTTCCTTGCAACGCTGCTCCCTCCCTACCTCCCGGTGTTGCTCACGGCCAACAGAATCTTGCAATTAAGGATGAAAGTATTGTTCACATAGACGATGACATTGCTGTATTGGGGATGAAATTATTATTGCTCATATGGATGAAAATTGTTCTGACCCAGGCCCAAATAGAATCTTGCAATTATGGATGAAAATTCATTGCTCACATGGACGATCACATTGCTGTGACGGATGAAATTATTATTGCCCACCTTGATGAAAATCGTACTGACCCGACTCACACCCAACAGAATCTTGCATTTATTAATGCAAATATTTGATCACATGGACGATAACATTGTTGTGATGGATGAAATTAGTATTGTTCACCTGGATGAAAATTGTACTGACCCCCACTCACACCCAACAGAATCTTACAATTACAGATGAAACTATTGCTCACATGGACGATAACATTGCTGTGATGGATGAAATTATCATTGCTTGTATGGATGAAATTGTAACGAACCCATTTATTTTCTTATAGTTAGCGTGGGTACGCTTTGAAGAATTTGCTACTTATAGGAGAAGGCCCTGAGATCAGGGCATTACACACTAGGGTTCTAGGGAACAGGCCAGTTCCACCAGGGAATGTGACGAACTTGGTGAGGCGAGCCGTTGTTCCGTTAGGTTAGGTGGTGATGAGTTCTTCCACGGCCTATTCCAAAATGTAATCGGTTTTCTCACCACCAATTCACACAACATGTAATATGCCTACTCTTAGAAGAAATTCATAGATATGAGGTGCCAATTTCTCCAAGTTTTTTTAAAAATTAAAATTATTTTTTTATTTTTTATTTTTAATAAATAAATAAATATTTTAATTTTTTATAATAGAAT
>Ga0209611_10002594_pt1 | contig 31755 bp, 22 predicted proteins | sample S1TSphgellanicum_3_FD_187693 | JGI IMG/M metagenome (GOLD analysis project Ga0209611, IMG submission 187693) | Host-associated microbial communities from peat moss isolated from Minnesota, USA - S1T2_Fc - Sphagnum magellanicum MG (SPAdes) (version 2) | ecosystem: Host-associated > Plants > Peat... | reverse complement strand
CCCAAGTTCCAATGTTTTTTTTTTTTTTTTGGTTGGGAAAAATTGGAAAAAATTTGTTATTAAAGGGGGGAAGGGGCGAGGATGGGGACCTTTTGATTTTTATTATTTTATTTTTTGGGGAATTTTCTTTTGTCACTGGGTGACGAATTTTTTATAGAAAATTTAGGAAATTTTTGTTGTTTAAAGTGTAAAATTCGACCCAAAAAATTGCAAAAAAAATGGAAAAATTGCCAAACTTTCGAAAAACAACAAAACTGAAAAGTAAAAAAAATTAAAATTAAAATTAAAAAATGGAAAGGACTCGAAAAAAGTGGGGGGGCGGGGGGGGGGAAGGGGGGAATTATTAATTAATATTAATTAATGACGGTTCTGTGATACTTACTGTTCAACAGGTCACAGGTTCGATTCCCAGTAACGTTGTGTTCCTTTGTCTCTTGCGAATCGCTTCTATTTCTCTCTCGTCCCTCGTTCGCTCGCGCGCTTTCATGGTTCTTTGCATGCGTATCGGAGAGAGAAAAAGCACAAGAAGAAGAAGAAGAAGAAGAAGCAGCGCTGCTGCTGCTGCGGTGGGGCTCTGTGGAATCCTGCGGGGAGCGGGAAGACGTTGCTTAGTGCAGGTGTCGTCGGAAGTGGCCACAAGAAGCCACGGTCGTAACCGATCTGCAGTAAAACTGCTTCTTCTTAATGCAGTTAGCTCTGTGCGGTGCGTGGTTTTTCTGCTTTTTCTTTTTTTTTCTTACTTACTTCACGGGACGGATTTTTGAGGTTTTGTTCTGGACTGGAAGAGAGAGAGAGAGAGGTATTGGGAACTTTTTGGTGTTGTTTGGCGTCGAGGTTTAGAAGCGTGTTAGAGGCGAGGTCTTTTTTTTCCCCTGATTGTGAAGAGGTGTAGAGAGAGAGAGAGAGAGAGAGAGATTGCTGGCTTCTTCTGTTTGTTTTGTTTCTCCTTCAATACTGCCGATGATGTGCGGTGTTGTTGGCTTTAAGGCGTGTGGATCTGTGTATGCCGCGGCAGGTCTTGAACGACTTTGTATGTCTTATTTTTTGGTATCTTGATTTGCCCCGTTCTGTGGCTCGATCCCTCTTGGTTGCTCTTGGCCCCGTCCTTTGAGAGAGAGAGAGAGAGAGAGTCTCTTTAGGGCTCTTTTGGCTTCCACTTTTTGACAGTGGAACTCTTGTCCTTAGGGCAAGTATTCTTCTAAACCCTGCTGCAAGGTCTGAAGCCACATACATCTGTGTTTCTTTCAGTCACATGGCATGTCTGGGAAATCCTTTGTTGTATGATTGTTTCACGCTGTATAGAGAATAGACCCCCACCCTGGTTCTGCTGTGTTGCCTGAGACATTTCTTCTTTGACATCAATGTACACTTATTTGTCATGGTTTTTGGTGCTTCTTTGTGCTTGATGTCCTCTCTGGATGATCTCTATGCATCTTGGCATCTTTTGTTTGACTACTGCCCACTGACTACTCTCCATTAGCATTCTCGGCATCCCCTCTGTATTCTTCTAGCAGTCTTCATTGTTGCCAAGGCTGTTGCATTGCCATGCTCTCTGTCCTTCTGAATTACTGTTTCTCACCGCGCAGCAGGACTTTCAGAAAGACTTCATGTTTGAATTTTACTTTGTTCAAATTGGCCTACTTGCCTGTACGAAGGTTTATCTGCAAATTAGAACTAGGGTGTTTGATGTCAAATGGTATGACTGCCCCAAAGTTTTTATGTGCAATCAAAAAATGCTTCCTTCCATGAAGGTGCTAGGAAAAAAAATTCAACTCCTGCTTTGAATCTGGTTCAAAGATGTTTTATGCATATCTGTCAATGCCATCACTCCCGTCTAGTAAGTGTGTTCATGACCCCATTGATCACAAAATGCTAAAAAAAGTTTTCTTTTGTGCAAACAGTCACATAAGTTAGGGTTTCATCTCACATCAAATTTTTGACAAGACCTGACCTGAATCCATACAAAAATGGAGTTTCACAGGGTGCTTTTCATTGCAAACGTTTGGATTTCGGAGTCCTCTTGTTGCTGTTGGCAGGACAACCTTGAACCATGCTGACTGGCGAACGAAGGTACATGCAATCCTCTTTAAAGCTTTGGTTCCTGTCTTGGTCTGTGTGGTCAAGTTCTGCATGGAAATTGGTCAAATTCCAATCTTTCTACACAATTTTAATCTGTTATCTGTAAATGCAAACAGTTTTTCTTGGCTTTCAACAAGTTAGAAGAAGTTTTATGGGGCAGCTAACTGATTGTGTATGCATGTAGATAATTGATTATGCATATTCTTTAATGACATAACTTATTATTCCCATATGAGTTTTTGTGAAATTTGGTGCTAAGCTGTTTGTGGGAGTTTACCCTTTCAACTACTTGTGAGTCATTGAAGTAATTTTGGCAATTTGAACTATGGAATTCACTATGTGGGTGCAGGGGTGTGTCAGGTCGACGGGGTATGACCGTCTTGGGCAAAATACCTGCTGTACCGAAACCCATCAATTTACCAAGTCAAAGGTGTGTTGTGCACAGTGTATGCTGTTTTGTAGTGTATTCCTTACATGTTGCATGTGGTGAGGTTATATGCGGTGTATACATGAAAAAAAACTGTCATAACATGATGCATTCATTGTGGTGTTATAGGTTGGAGAATCGTGGTCTTGATCCGAATGTGGAAATTGTCCCCAGGTGAAGTACTCTTAGTTTTTGTTACAGCTGAGGATGTCTAAATGCAAAGTGTTCCATGTGATAGTGAACCTTCCTATTTCTTGTTTGTATACCTCCATGGCAAATATGCTGTCTGCTGAACGGTGTGACCTCTTTGAGATGGATCTGGTGCCTTAGATGTGTAAAATCAGGTGATATATCCTGTGGAGGTGGAGGGGTATTGATATGGATCTTGTGGCAAATATTTGTGCAAGTGTTTCTTGGTTGGTCAATAGCTTTGTAGAATGGATATGAGAGGGCCTTCTAGCTAAACCCTTTTGAAGCATTGTTTCTGGTGTAGGACTTGCCATGATGAAGGAAAGTCCTTGTTGATTTCTGGATCCCTCCTCAACTGTGGCAAACTTGAGTGTTATTTACATGTGATTGGCCAACTATACAGGGGTAGTGTAAGTTGGGGATCGGCTGGGAGGTCACCACCAACCAGCACTGGTGCTTGGGGAACTGCAGCACCAGGATCATCTCCTCCTGTGACCAACAGTGCATGGGGAAGTAAGCAAGGGTCATCAGCAACTGGCAGCAACAGTACTGGGGGAGCAGCTGGAGCTTGGGGTGGTGGAGGGAGTCTGCCCCGCCCTGCATCAGCTGGTAGTGGCACACGACCCTCTTCAGCAGGCAGCATCAGACAAGGGGAGCAACAGCCAGACACACCTACAGCTAATAGCAGCTCAAACCCTCCATGGGGACCACGACCTACATCTGGACCTGGTGTACAAGTCCAGACGCAAGTGCAATCTCAGGCATCATTTTCACGGCCCCGCAGTGCAGACACATTACGGGCAGGTCCTTCACTGTCTGGGTTTGGGGATTCCTCTGCAGCAGCTCTGGTTCCTGCTCCAGCATGGAGTGGTCATGCAACAGGTGGCAGACTGGTATGCTCATTATGTTGCTCATAATTGTTCTTATGATTTTGCTTCTGTGAATTTTGGATCAGTTCCTCCCTCCTTAAGAGCAGGACCAGTCTACTTAATAGTGTGGGAATTACTTCTCCAGGTAGGTTTTTGGTGAGGGATGGGGCATTGGCAGATTTGCCTGAGAAGGTTTTGTATGGTGGACATGAATCTTGGGCTGTAGGGGCAGGCAGATGAGCCTCACCAAGCATCACGTTTCAAATTGACGAGGGTGGATTTTCCAACACTTGGGTCTGAGAAGAATCCTGACCTCCGGCCACATCCCAGTATGTCTGGATTCCTGCTTCCCCTGTTATTTGTTTGGATTTAAGAAGTAAATTCATTTTGGATTCCTTATTCTTCTTTGGTACACCTATCTCTTTTTCTGGGTTTCTTTGCACATTTTCTTGTATGTTTGTCTGACTGGTTTGGTTTTTAGTCTCCTTGAGCACTACATGGTTGATAATTGATGTTACTGTCATTGGATGGTGCAGACAGCTCTGTTGCAGAGGGGTTGCTGTCAGTGGACGAGAAGCTTGTAGTTGCTGAAGAGAGGCCTCCACCTACTCCACCTGGCCCTCATGGTATGCTATTGCTGTTGCCTGAGGTCTGTATTTACATGCAATTCCATACTTTGTTTTCCTACTCAGGGCATATGCTAGTCCATTCTGATTGTGTCCTGTTTTTGGAGACATGACTAATTGGTTACTGTGCAGATGATCGTCCCCATACACCAACAGAAGGATACGGTAGTCAAGAGAGAAGAATGCCAGATGGTTGGCGGAGGGATGGTCCTCCATTTGGTGGCCATCCAACAATACCTGATGCGAATTGGCACAGAGATGGCCCACCTCCTCCAATGCCACCATATGGAGGACAGGGCCTCCCATCTGACTCTTGGCGTCGTGAAGTGCCCCCATCTGGCAGTTCGTTGGATGACAACTGGCGTAGAGGTGGAGCCCCACCAATTGGACAATATGGTCACAACCCAAGGGGACCTGGTGGGCCATCCCATTTTCCTCATGATGGAGCTGGGTCTATGCATCAACCTCGATTTGGGCTTGGCTCTGGTCCATATGGCCCAAGTCATCCTGGTCCAAGTGGCTTTGGTCGACCTGGTGACATGTATCCCAATGGCCCTTTGCTGCGACCTGGTGTTCCAATGAGACCTAACAACATGTTTCCAGGGCCAGGTCCTTATGATGCATATTATGGACATCCAGGTTATGCAAACATGGAGGAACAGCAAAGGATGATGTCAGGAATGGGGGGTCCAGGACCAGCTGGTCATGGTGGGTATCCCTTCCATCATGGACCCCCTTTTGAAAATTTCTACCCTCATGGTGGCATGTCACAAGGGCCTCGACAAATGCCACCTCACAACTTTCAGGACCGAAATGAAGGAGTTGGAGAAGGGTACGATGAAGGCTTGAGTCGTGGCAAAGGACTGAAAAGTGGGGGAGTGCATACTAAGGATGGCAGGGGTGATAATGAAGTCTTTGGTGAGCCGATCCTTCCTAGTCAAGAAACAGGTGAAAGCCACCCTGGTGGCTCTAGGTCAATTACCAGTACAGGGGGTGAGAACTTTCAGCAGGCTCTGAGACCATCATCAGGTAGTCATCACTCAAGCCATCGGGACTGGGGGGCAGCTGTCAGCAGTGATGAGCCAATGGACTTTTCAAAGCCAGTTTTTGAAGAGGAGATACAGGCAGGATCCCCAAGGAAGCAGCAGTCTCCAGGTATTGGAAATATTGAAGGCAATGTTTCTGCAAATGAGGTCCCTCTTTTTGACAGTGGGAGGACTGAAGCTGGTAGTTCTGAGGGCAAGCTCTCTGGGGAGGGTCCAAAGGATGCACTTGAAAATGTGATGGGAGGTGTAGGTGTAGCAAAGGAAACTGAGATTGTGGCAGAACTGGAGCATAAGGGTGGGCGTTCTGAAAGAGATGATGTTTCTGAGAAACCTGTCCAGCCCCTTCGGAAAGCTCTTAATGGTAAGGAGAAGGAGCTGACCTTTTCCAACAATTCTGCTCATATGTCTGTTGGAAAAGAGGTTGAACATGCAGGTCGTGACCAGAGCCAACAGAGGGCTGGAAATTGCCCTAGAGAAGTATCTGCATCTTCTGCATCTTCTGGAGCTTCCTCTGCCTCAACTGCAGCAGGTGAGCCAGTAGCAGCTGCAGCTCCCAGAGCAGGCCAACATCATAGCAGTGCAACAACTAAACCCAGCATCCTTGGCAATTCACCACGCAGTGCTGTAGCTGCAGATGAGAAATCTGTTCGTGAGGCAGTGCTGGAGAAGCAGTCCTCTCTTACCTCACCTCCTGCTCCAGGTGTAGATTCCAATGGCCAGACAAATTCAGTGCACATCTTGAAGGGCATTGAAGATGGAGGCCAGGAAAGTCCCAGCAGGGATAAAATATCAGTTGATATGGGAGCTTCGGACATTTCTGTGGCTTCAATGACTATGGGAAATGAGGCCAAGGACGGTTTTAAACCAAAACTCAGGATTAGCTCCCATGATGTAGATAAAGAGTGGAGGCCAAAAGTTGGACTGGGAGACACCAGCCATCAGCTTTCTTCATCTGCTGCAATGACGCAAGTGACTCAACCAGCCCCCACTGCCATTCCAGCAGTAGCAGAACTGTCTGATACTGCAGCATGTGAATCTGAGATTGCCCCCACTTCCGATTATGATTTTGAGGCACAGGTATGATGTTATCCTCTTTGTGCAGCTATTGGATGACCTTACATATGAAAGTAACATCTGCTGCAAAAGCCTGCTCCTAAGATGTTGTCACTGCAAGTTGGACCACCTTTGAAATATTTTGATGCCTGCACGATGATAGACTATGATGAAGTTGATAGCTTAATATATTCTTATCTGCATTATGCTGATTCCCTCTGGAGCATTGTTTACTCTTCTCCCGTTTTAAGGCAGATGTAAAGTTCCATCTGTTTAGGCTGATCAATGAGAATATTTCCTGTTCTTGCAGCGAGCAAAAATGAGAGAAATAGCAGCACAACGAGCAAGGCAGCTGCAAAAGGAGGAGGAAGAAAGAATAAGGGAGCAAAAAGCAAAGGCCCATGCAAAGCTTGAGGAACTGAATCGTCGCACCACAGTCACCCAGGTGGTAAACAGTGAAGAAGCTGATGTGGAACCACAGAAAGTTTCAGATGACTCGGAGGGTGTGCTATCTGAGCCTGTAGTTGTGGCCCCTAAGGCAGGGCATGCCCTGGAACCTTCCAGTAGCAGTGGTCGACAAAGTGGACGCAATGAGCAGGGCAAGCGCAAACTCAAAGAAAACCCTAAACCAAGCCCTGGGGATCTGCGGAAAAGAACCCATGGGTCTTTGAGCCAGCCTCCTCCATTGCTTCCTTCTCCAAATGCACAGGTGGCACCTCTGCTGCCTTCACCAGCTCTAGAACCACAAGTGCAACACCCTAAATCGCAGCAGCACTCCCAACAAAGGAGTAAAGGCCAGCAGAAGCAACTAGTGGCCAAGGTTGATCAGGCAGACACTCCTGCACCTGTCCTTACAATCGACATCCCTACATTTGGAGACAATGGGGGTTGGGTCATTCATACTCCTCCCTCACAGGACAATGATTTAGCAGCTGCATCTGCAGTAACATCTATCAGTGAAGGCCCTCCAGGCTCTCGGAAAAAGAAAAGCAGTCGCGGTAGTAAGAACAGACAGAGGATTGAGGGCCCAGCTAGTTCTGTGGACATCACACAGGTTCTGGAGCAAAGTGTAAATCAAACTGTGGATGGCTCATCAGGAAGTGACCATCCTTCAGACTCAGCTCAGGCCATTTCTTGGGGCAGTATTACACAACCTCAGGAATCAGGGAAAGATACGGTTCATGTAGAGGAAGCTAATTTTAGCCTATCACTGAGTGATGTCTCCACTGGAGATGGCATACCAGGTGCAGCCAATGGTGATGCATTTGGACAAAAGCTGCAGCACAAGCCTCAGGGCGCAAGACGTGCAGTTAGGGTAGACCGGTTATCACAAGATGTGAGGGTGACAGATAAACCACATGCCAATGACAGCATGATCTGGGCTCCTGTTCGTTCTCCAGTGACCACAGAAGTTGGCAAATTGGAAGCTCTGGGTGAACATAGTACTGAGCAAAAGGAAGAAGCTAGTACACAGCAACGAGGTCGCTCAAAGAGGGCTGAACTGGAGCGTTACACTCCGAAGTCTGTTAAACAGCAGCAGGAGGCATTACAACAACCTTCAAGTCCGTCACAAAGGGCACCAATCTTGGAGATTCCATTGCAACCTGCCCCTATTGTGGTTGCAACAGAGCTGCAACCAGTTTTTGCTGCAAAAGAGACCAAGTCATTTAATGAATCAAAGCAGTCTGAGTCAGTGACTAAACCTGGGCGTGCTCATGGCTTATGGCGTCAGAGAGGATCTGGTTACCAGGATCGAAGGGGCGAGAATGGTAAGGAATTGCTGTCTGCCCAGCATGGTAGTTCACCTTTTCAGGTGGAAGTTGCACATGATAGTCAGCCCTCAGAGGAAAAGACAAAGGGGGTACAACCTCCCTTGGCACACACTGAACCTTCTTCTGACCACCCAGTTGCAGTGGCTGAGGCAGTACCTTCTGCATCAGCTGGTGTGCAGCAACCAGAGAAGGAGCAGCAAGCACCAGTGATGCCATACCAGCCTCCCCGGCCTGGATCAGCACCTGGTCATCGAGGACATGGACCTTGGAATGCAGAGAGCAAGGGGCATCAGGAGAGAGCTGCACATCATACTCGTTCTGGTGGTACCATGTTGGATAGAGTGCCTTCAACAGGCACTGCAGGCTTCCAGCATCATCCTCGAGGAAGTGGTGGGAATCATCCCAGGCAACGAGCACATGACAGAGAAGAGCAGGTGCATGCAAGTTCTAATGTTCAGGTAGAAAAGTCCGTGGACTCATCAAGCAAACCTGTAATGCTGCCCACCCTGCATGATCATGAACAGCAGGAGCAGCAACAGATGAGGCCTGTGAAGCACATCTCAACTGATGGTGGAGAGGCTGGCAATCAGCGAGGTCGGTCTCGCCAAGACCAGACAGCTAGACCTTTTTCCACTGCACAGCAGTCTCAGCAGCGAGGACAGACACACTGGCAGCAAACAGGGAATCAGGAGGTACATAATTCCCAACAGCATCTTACAGAAAGGGAGGAGCCAGTCTCATCTCACCATCCTCAGCAGGATCCACCTAAGCAAGCTGGTGACTTTGTGAAGTTCCAAACTGGGGGGGAACAGCAGAACAAGACTCATCATCAACCTCTTCAACCAACAACTCCTGCCCCTCTTGTGGGCTCCAAGGCAGAGGGTGGGCAGTGGGATGGAGAACATGGCATGAGTCCTCAGTTGGGCCGGGGTCGAGATCAAGGCCGTGTACGCCGTGGCCGCTTTGGTGGTGGTCGCTCCAATGCACGCCCTGCAGAGATGGATCAGCGACGAGAGCAGCCCATCCCTAGGCAACGGCTGGTGATTGATGCAACTGGTGGGGCAGTGCCTAGTCAAGTTGGAGGCTAGGTCTATATACGTTCCTGACCTAATTTATTGTACGGGCTTAAGAGTAACCTGTGTTGTTTCTGTGCCTGATTTTCAAGTTTTTGTGGAGTCCTAGTGCAATCCAGAGGTGGGCAGTTCAGATGTATCATGTATATAGGCGCAATATTGTAGAGTGGTCTCCACCTGTCTCCACTCTCTTGAGTCTTGAAGCATGGAGCAGATTTGGCAAACAAACCTCTTCCTGGAATTTTTGTTCTGGCACCATATTGGCCATGTGACAGGATGGGGATGTTGGGTGGGAATGCAGTAGCATCCATCTTCTGTGCTAATGGATACCACTGCTCAAGCTTTCTGAGGATGAAGGTATGCAAGCAAGGCATGCATAATGTGGTCTGTGGGGCAGCTGCATATTTGGCGATTGTCTTCCATGGGTTTTTCCAGTGAATTGCAATGGTGAACCTCACTCCAAGCCAGTGCTCAGCCAAAGAAGTTGAAAAGCCATTGGGTTTGCAGACAGAGAGGCTTGGTCACTATGTAAAACTTAGTCCCGTTTGCTTGACAGTGGTGTACTAGATGAAAGGGCATATACTTGGTGTGTGTGTCGCTTGGGCTGTTTGTTTTTCAGATTGAAGTACTCAGGAATTTGTGTGTTTACCTCTTTTGATGGTAGATGCACCATCAACATTTGTGTGGAAATAATTTCCCATAGAAAATTCCAGGCTTGTCCATCACCATTGAATGTCTTATGGTAAAAAGTCCACACCTACATGTGATACTATGGAGACTTTCAGGAACAGAAAGATCTTACCAGTTTTCTGGGAGTGTTTCTTTCTCTCAAGTGTGCTAGCATTGTCTGTTTAGAAAAATAGATCTCTGACTTTCTTCACTCTCTGGAAAGCTTTTATTTCATGACTTGGAGATCTACTCAAGCTTTGACTCTGCTTCTAACAACTAACAAATCCCACAGACAAATGTACTCATGCTTTTGCTCTACTTGTAACAACTCCCCACAAATCCCAAAGACAAATGCACTCATGCTTTTACCCTACTTCTAACAACTCTACTTCCTGCAAATCCCAAATTTAATTGGGGGTGACGCAACCCAATCAATTCCATGCCACCAACACTCCAAAATATGTACTCAAAATTGTGCTCGCAAATCAACTGGTTCCAACTCCTCATGTACATGAGAATATGCTACACACTCAAAAATTATGCTTACAAAAGCCAGTGGTTCAAACTCCACACAACTATGCTACTGTGACCCGAAAAAAATGCAAACTTGAAATTTGTGCTTACAAATCAATAACCAACTGGTTCCAAGTTCCATCTGGATCCCCCGCTCATATGAATGAGAATCCATTCCATACCATGACTCAAAAAAAATTTGTGCTTGCAAACTAATCAGTGTTGGTGCAGTTCTTTGATTTTGTTAATAACATCCAGTTCAGGTTTTTAAAACAAAATTCAAAATCAAACAACCTTCAGTCCCAGGTTTTTGGAAAGTTTAGGGTTTCAAAGAACATTTGTTCCTGGGTTTTTGAAACAATGCAAAGAACCAGTGGGTTTCCTGAAGGAACTGGCAGTTTAGGGTAGGTTCTTTGACCCAGTTCTTTGCTTTTTTGGAATCCCAATCACGGGTCAAAACCAGTTCTACAATTTTTGGTAACCACCCATCAAGGAACAACATCCATTTTTTGAGTTTTGAGAACTGCTGGTCAAGGGTATACATATATATACCTACCCTTACCCACCAGTTGCAGGTTCCTAAAAGAGAGCCAACACTCAAATCAACCCACTCCAAACAGAGTAAGGTAGACAGGCTGGTGAGCAAACACTTTAAGAATTCAAAGGAGGGTGAATCCTCACTTATTGTTGCTCTGCTTTTGAAGCTCAAAGAGCATTTGTAACCCTCCATCCAGCCGTCTCAAGGCCCCAAAAATTGTTCAATTCAGTAGAGGAATGGGGGAAGATACAAGGTGTTCGGTGTAAGGGGGTTTGGTGTTCAGTGATGGGTGAATAAAAAACAGATTAGGATTTCAAGCTTGAAATCACTGCATCTTTGCCTCTGGAATTCAAAGAAGTTTTGTAAAGCCCTAGTTGGCGCACCCATCAAGTTTTAAATCACTCAAAATGAACTAAAAATGAGCAAGATATGAGGCTGGAACCAGACAGGGGTCTAGAGCTATTTTTTCAAAATTTTTGAAGCAAACTATCACTCATCCTCTTCCTGTGTTGCTCCTTTGCTTCTGATACTAAAAAAACATTTGTAAGCCTGGAGTTTGCACATCCAATGACACAAAAGTCACTCAATTTGGTTAGAGAATGACAAATATATTGGAAAGTGCTCAGTGATGGGTGGTTCTACTCTATTGTCTGAATTTACTGTCTTGAAGATGAACAATCTGGTTTGGAAGAAGAACATTGTGGTTTGTGATAAACTGGCAAAGTCTACTGACTGCAGCAAACATTATTGTGCTCATGGGTTTGCCTCTTCTCCCCTGTTCAATTTGAAACTTAAAAATGATGTTAAAAACCTTCCCCCAAAAAAAAAACCTAGAACCAAACCCAAAGAGCTCCAAATGATTTGGAAGCTGTGTTGCAGAAATTAGCCCTCATTCTCTTTCACTAAATCAAATCAAAGCCTGGAGTGGGAGGCAGAGGCTATGTATCAAAGCTATCAAGTTTCTCACTTCTGATGGGTTCGTTCCCTCTTCTTTCTTCCCTCTAAACCAGGTTTTGCAGTTTGCCTCTTGTCACCTGCCCAATTTGAAGCTTAAAAATCATGTTGAAAACCTTTTTAAAAAACACTAAAAAGAAAGGCAAAGAGCTACAAATGATTTGGAAGCTGTGAATTAACCCTAATTGTCATTCACTAAATCAAATTGAAGGCTGGGGTTGAAGGCTGGGGTTGGAGGCAGAGAACATATCAAGTTTCTCACTACTGATGGATTTATTTTATTCATTCTTCCCTCTGAATCAGGTTCTGTGGTTTGCCTCTCCTCTCCTCTCCTGCTCAATTTGAAGCTTACAAATGATGGTGAAAAAACCTTCAAAAAAAAATCAGAGGAAATGATGGCAAAGAAGACCTCCCAATGATTTTGGAAGCTGTGTTACAGAATGAACCCTAATTTTCTTTCACTTACTTCAAATCAAAGCCTGGGGTTGGAGGCGGAGGATTTGCATCAAAGCTATCCAATTTTTCACTTCTGATGGCTTGACTCTCTTCTTTCTTGCCTCCAAACCATCCACTAAAGAATCCGCCTCCGGTCTCAGAAGTGCTTTGTACTGTTGTTGTCGCAGTAGTTTGTTGTGGCTCTGAGTATGGCTGGGAGAAGGGCGAAGAAGGTGAATTTGCTGGAAATCCTGCATAAGGTCCAGATGCAAAGTTTGGCCCTCCTGAAGAAGAAGAAGAAGCTCCAGCCATTTGCTGCGGCATCTCTTCCATGGGTGGCGGCTGTGCAAGGTTGGCTGTCACTCTGTTTAACATGATCCCGGCGCCTTCAATCAATGCAAGCAATACACCTCCGAAGACAGCAGACCGGGTGGCAGATTTCATGCCTGCTCGGAGTGAAAGAAACCCACCTGTCGCGGCACCCGCAGCAATAGAGTTCCATGGATCCTCCTTTTGACGTAAGTACACAAACCCACAATCGAATGTACTGAAAAGACCTCCCCAAACAGCAAAACTGCCTCCAATTCGCGGCGCGTTGATCCGTACCGCTTGTGTACCTCCCAACAACCGCTGTCCCCTAGGCGAGTTCTTCATCCCTCTTATGAAATGCCAAGCTGACCCACCCACTGCCCCCATACTAAACGCCCCGCCTATATCATCCAGTATTCTATCCGGGCACGGCTCCCTCGCATGATCCGGCGTCGACATGCTTTCCAACAATTCTCCTCCTCGTCCTCCGCCTCGTCCTCTTCCTCCTCCGCCTCGTCCTCTTCCTCCTCCGCCTGATTCCAAACCCTAGTTTTCAAATCACTACACACCTCTGTCACCCACACACACAATCTTTGGAAACCTGAGAAATGGGTGCCTTCCTAACGACATGGGAGATCGAAATCGTCGCTTTCCTCGTCTCTCCCCTGCGTGCCAACGAGGGAGGATCCTCTCGTGCAACAACTACAGGAAGAAACACACGAAAGCCAGCCTGCAGAAGCTAAGCTTTTCGTGCACTGCAACTATTAGGGTTTCAGGGTTTTGCGTATTCCACCGTCTACAACAAGCTGGAATCATGCTGTGGTTCAGTCCACACTTAGATCCTAGCTGATTCTAAAGAATGTAATCGTCATCTTCTCCCTCTAGGCCCGCCCCCACAGATGCACCTGCAATTGTCTACTCAGCTGCTAAAAGGTGCTCTAACTGGTGCTAAAAGGTGCTGGGCGTCCGCTCCCGTCAAAGGCAAATGTTCAAAAGAATTTGTGAAGGAAAATATCGAATGTTCAAGTGAGAGGGAACCTGTATACCGTAGTAGTACTTTGGCAACTTCGACACATGTGTGAATGTCGAATAATTAGTTAATTTGAAAACTTTCTTTTCGAGAAATCGACAGCATAGATATTGGGTTTTGTGGTGGTCGCAGTAGCAGCAGGAGGATCAGGATCAGGAGCAGGAGCAGAAGCAGCAGAGATGGGAGGTAGGTGGTGGGAGCAGATGGATTGGGGTGGAGAATTAGGGCGGAGTGGTAGTGGTGGAAGAGATTTGGTGATGGTAGATGGGCTTGGCTCCCTTGTTCGTGTTCACAATTTTCTGCATAGTCTCACAGAGAGATCGCCAGAGAGAGCTAAGCAGCAGGTGAAACACCCGGACTTCCTCCGTTTTCTCAACAGGATTCGCCTGCCGTTTTTGGGCATCAGTGTCACGCGAGGTGGTGATGAAACGTTTGTCAAATCTTTGAACACCAAGGAAGAAGTGAGATCAGGAGGGCTGCTGCTGCATGAAGCTGCTGCTGCTGCTGCTGGGCCTCATCCCAAGTCGATTGAAGGAGAGAGAGTGGAGGCAGAAGCAGCAGCCAGGACTACTACTACAGCCCTCAACACTGACTTGCTCTTTCAACTTCCCACTCAGGCAAGCCTCTTATGCCACTGCAGTCAAAGTATCGTTTTGGAGATTTCTTTGCCAATCTGAGAGAATACTTATGAGACAGGGTTTTAGGGTTAGCACGAACTTCGTGCAAATGAAGATGTTTATGTTAGCATTTCTCATATGACACAGGGTTTTAGGGTTAGCATGAACATTGTGCAAATGAAGATGTTTTATGTTAGCATTTCTCATATGATACAGGGTTTTAAGGTTAGCATAAACCTTGTGCAAATAAAGATTTTTATGTTAGCATTTCTCATATGAGACAGGTTTCTAGGGTTAGCATGAACCTTGAAGATGTTTATATTAGCATTTCTCTATTGGGGTTGTTGTGGCATCAGTTCTTCTGTAGGCATGCTGTAGGAAGTAGAACCCTTGTTGTCGATTTTTTCCAGGGACATTGTTTGTGGTGGCTTGATTCTTGAAGTAATCTTTACCTGTTTTGTGAGAGAAACATAGTGTTGTGAAGACAATGATGTGCCCGGATTGTCATATACTGCTGTTTCAATATTGAGGTACTGCAATGGCTTTATGTCAAGGTACTAGTAGCTGTATTTGTATTTCTTGCCCTTTAGTTGTACTGAAAACAAACAAGTATTATTGTATCAACTGTCGCCCATGGTGTGTAAGTATGATGGTAACATCTGCAGATTAATTCAGGTGGAGCAGTGACAAAGGAGGAACTGGGTCGTGCTACTTGGACTTTCCTGCACACACTAGCAGCCCAGGTAAAACCTCAAATTTCCTTTTGTCTGCTTGAGTGCATATGTTGTCTGTCATGAGATTTTGAATCATAAAGGGCAATCAAGCTCTATTCATACTGATGGAGAGGCAGAGATTTAATGTAAGAAATGCAGATATATGTCACACATGCTGTTGTGGCATGAACAATCTTTTGTCAACAGTGCTGCTGCACTCTTCATCTGTTCTGAGTTGCATGTATGTGGCCCACGAAATTAGGGCTACCAAACACTTGTAGACAGATATCAAGGCTAAGTAGCAATCATCTGTGGCCTGACAAGAGTAGCATTGTTGCATATATACACTGGATCAAGCTGTCAGCCTACTTTTATTTGTGTGTATTCGGTGGCTGATCTGCTTATTGACATGATCATTGAATCTTCTGGACTGCAGTATCCAGAAAAGCCCACCAAGCAACAACAGCGTGATGTTAAAGAACTGGTGAGTATGCACTGTTCAACAAAAGTTGGTTCCTCTAGTATAAGGGCCCATCTGTTTTTAGTGTTCATCACCACAATTTTGCTCAAGACAGGATAAAAATGTGCCAGGTATTTGAAAACTGTTCAGCTAGTGCGGCATTGTGAAAGGTTGTGGGGGAAGTGGTTGGCAGATGTCAATTTTTTCCAGACTCTACCCTTGCAAGCAGTGTGCTGATCATTTTGTTGATGTTCTCAAGTAAGTTCTCTTTCAAACAGGTTTTTCTTCTATTCTCTTCTTGACTAGGTTCTAAAGAGGGTACAGTGACATAAGTATGAGTGAGCTCCAGTCAGCTTAACTTTTGTTTCTGCTTCCTTGGGTTTTGCTGCTGGTGAGGCATAAGCGTAGATTTTGATGCATGCAATCTGGAAAACACAAGCTACAGGTTCCAGCAGTTAAAAGTGTGAGGGTGTTAAATTGGCAACTGTTTGGGTGTGTACAGATCACATCCCGTCAAGGCATCATCAGGGTATGAATTGGCCCAGTGGATGTGCAAAGTGCACAATGTTGTGAATCGGAGGTAGCAATTCCATCAACTTTCTGTTGCTGTGCCATTTCCTCTGTACTCCTGTGATTTTTCTCCATTGCTGCTGCCTGTCCTTTCATGTTAGTTGCATAAACTCTCAGACTTTGACTGGGGTTTTTCTTGTCAGTTATGCATCCCTCTCATATGATATGTTGTTGTCCCTTTGTTTTCTTTGAGGATAACAGTTTGGGCAAACCCCAGTTTCCTTGCCAGCGGGTAGCTGCAAGATGGGGACAACTGGATTGTGAAGAGGGTGCCTGTGATCTGGAGGGACATCCATTCTCCAAGTAAGCAACAATTGAAAGGGAAGCTACAACAGAGGTCAGAAACACAAGGCCCCACAAACTTCTGATGAGAATCCCAGGTCTCAATTAGAACAGAAGCTGCACAGTGGGCCATCTGTAATTCAATTGAAACACGAATTTGAACATTGGTCATTGCAGAACATAGTTTGTTTTTGCTCCTTGACTTTTTAAGCATTGTTTGCTTACCAAATGACCCTGCGACTCACATCAGCTTTTGTATAGGGTCTATGTACAAAATGTGCTCGCTCATTGTAAACACAAGCAATAATATCTATGCTTAAGCATGGATACTTACTGGAAATGAACTGCCAACTTGTGTGTGCTACTATCTCCCTGCCCTGAATGGAACACAGGAAAGTTTTCTGCTTTGTAATTGTCTGTCAGATACGGAAGATCATATATACTACAACTAGGGCTGCTCAAAAAGTAGACCAGGCCCTGAAACCTTGCAGTAAATGCAAAAGACCTGAACTATGAAAAACCTGCAATTTAGCTTTGTTTCATTGGAGATCAGAGGAAACAAAGAAAGTTTGGATCTCTACTACAGAACCCAACATCTTTAACTGTACTTTCATGCCATAAGATGAAACCCAATTAAAGCTCCACCAACCTTCCCAAGGTTTCTCCTGAAATACATGAATCAACCAGTCACTCTAGAGCAAGCTTTATGCATCAAAATTATGAACCTCAAACAATCCAAGGAACTTTTTTGGTGGCCTGGAATTACTGGCACAGGCAATAAAGATGTGATAGTGAGCATAAGGGTGATTGTATAAATCACTGGAAGGTGTTGAAAGCTGTAAGCATCAAAGTTAAAAGCATCAAAGCCTCAATCTCTGGTCTCTAGTCATGATATAGCAAGAGCTGGTGGCATTGGCAAGCTCCTGCAACACACCAAGTAGTATGTATGTCAAGCTTCCAAGCATTTGTGCAAGTGCGTATGGAAGCCTCAAGGTTGCAATTAGTGATACTTGTCATGAGCATGTGTCTTTCACAAAATAAGTTTGCATCACAGTGTATTTCTATGGATGAAGGGATGCATAACATTTTGCTACCTACGGCTACAGGATATGGAAAGGAGATCACAGAGGCCATGGGAGCTCCAATAGATGAAATGTTATCAATGCAGCCTGCATCATTGTGTATGTGTTAATACTCCCCTTAAGAATGGCCAACAAAATGGAAAATGGCTGCCAATTGTGAGAGCTTAAATCTAAGATCATGTCCACAAGAATGAACATGATGGAACCTCTCAGAATTTCTTGGGCAAGTGTTCTGTATGGCTATTGAATGGACACAGTATAGACCAGGTAAGACCACAGGAGAATCCACCTATCTGCCTTTACTCTTTGTGGGAGACAGAGACATACAAACCTTGGTTTTGCATATCATTGATGATCCATTTCAATCCTCCAACAAATAAGTTGAAAAAACCACACCCTTGTGTAAAAGCAGGAGTGAATACTGAAATATTGTGGGAACATGTCCCACGAAAACATCACATGGTAGTAAGTGAATTGCCAAGCTACAAGAGCTTCTTGATGCAGCAACAAATCCCACACCCTGTCATGTTTATTGAGAGTCAATAAATTGGGTACAGGAACTTCAGCAACAGCATTCATTGTGAGACTATCCAGCTGCAGCATGTGGTTCACCTTCTACACATTTCTATCCAAAATGGTGGGACTCAAGAATAATTGGGCCTACTTGGCACTCGGGTGTGCTGCAATGTACTCAATTGCCTGTGAACATGAGTTTATTTTATCAGCTTCTGCATCGGGAATCACCACCGCAAATTCCTCCTCAACAGCCATCACAACCTCCACTGTGTCTAGGCTGTCAAGCCCCAACTCTTGAAAACTGGCTGATTCTCTCACCTGAATGAAACCAGAAATCAGCCATTACAAAACAGAGTATCATAGCAGGAAAAAAGGGAAGGAAGAACTAAGAAACCTTCTCCAAGCACCAAATAACTAACAGTACTCCCCAGTACAGCAAATTCAACACATCATTCCCTTAGCTAACAATGACCCAACTGTAACCATCAAACCACCATTGCTGAAGATACATTAACATTTAATGACCAAGCAACGATAATCCTCACACTTTTGTTCACGAAAAACATGCTCCAGAAAGGAAGGATACAATCATGAGAGAATTTGGCCTCATTTCCAAACATGACTAAGTGCATGCATACCCACTCCACACTCCACCCAGCACTCTGTCTCAGGATCAAAGACCTGAATTCTAAAGCCCTTCTTGCATATAACAATCAAATGCAAATGTTTGCAACATCAGAACATCTGGATTTAGACAAACATCCTCATGTCAAGCTCTTTCTGTCTCTGTCTATTTCTCTCTGTCTCTGTTCCAGACAATCACACAAGGCAGTGAACAAATTGTTTGACATGGAAGGTTAGCCAAACAATGTGAGACTCCTGCCATGTTCACATGTTTTGGAGGACGAGGAAGAGGAAGAGGAGGAGAGGGGAGGGGAGGGGAGGGGAGGGGAAGGAGATTTCGGGAAATAGAGTCAGACCTTAGCAGGATCGACTTTTTGATGCGTCTTGACGACTTCCAGCACACGAGCGACGACCTGGCCTCTGTCCAGGTGCTGGTTGGAGCCATGTGATTCATCTGAAAACATTCTGCTGCTACACAATCGTAGAGCAGCAGCCGGACCGAAGACGCTAGCGTGCACATCTGAATCCAACTGCACACGCAGACGTTGCAGGACGCACGAATGCACAGCTCGCACAGCAGACCTCATCATCTCGCTCGCTCAATAGCTCGATCTCTTCCCACCCCCACCTCTCTCTCTCTCACACTCTCCTCAAAAATTGTGCAAACAACATATATCTCAAATCTTGATTACACGATCTCCTAGACAACATCTCTCTCTGTGTCTCTCTCATATCTCTCTCTTCCGACTTCGTGTCCAGAAAAGAAGCAAGAATCGAGGAAGGGAAAAGGGTTTAGGGTTTTGCATTAGGGTTTATGTATGTCGCATGGTGTCGAGGAAGGGAAGAGGGTTTAGGGTTTTGCATTAGGGTTTATGAATGTCGCATGGTGTCACATAGGTGACCATCACATGGGTCATTAGATGATGGGGATAGAAATTACTTTTGCAATTGGCATTGAAAACATGAACAACATGCAAACATTTCAAAACATTCTATAATTTTTTCTTAAAGAATACAAGTGTAATACTCTTGCCCAAAAGGCAAGGTTCCTAATTGAGCAAAATCTCTTGTTTTCATTCTTCGATTTTTTTTTTAAAAATCCATATGGTTTTTAGTAATTCATCATTATTTATGTTAAGTCCTTTCATGTTCATGTAGATGTAGATGTGAAGGGAAATGGTGGTTTAGATAGAAAGGATTGAAAATAACTAAGTTATTAAATTATATATATATATATATATATATATATAACATGGACATGAAAAGATACATGTTAATTTGTCGTTCTCATATCATGTCGGTAGGTATGAGAAAGGAATGAAGAAGTTAGGCTTGGAAGAGAGGTAGATACGAATGACACAAACATATAGACAAACAAAAATATGTTTATTATATGAATTTTATGAAACCAATCAATGGCCTTAAGAATACATTCAAAGCATTTTTATAGTGACAAATCAAATGTCTATTTGTCTCTTTGTCCATGCTACTTAAAGTTCAAATCTCCTTCTTTCAAGCCTAACTTTGTGCTCTTTCCTTTGCCTATTTGCATGAGAAGAAAAATTAACATGTGCCTTCTTATGTCTATGTTATATTATATCAAAATAACTATGGCTTCCAAACCTAACTACCTCATTCCTTTCCCCCAAACTACTTACATGAAAAAAAACAAATTATCATATGCCTTTTGATGTCCTTGTTATCTTTATTAAAGTAACTATGACATCCAAACTTAACCACCTCATTCCTTTCCCCTAACCACATGTTACATGGACATGGAAAGGCAAATTAACACATGTGCCCATTTCATGGCTATGTTATATAATAACATGTCATTCGTAATAATCTATTTCTTTCAAGCCTATCTATTTAACCCCTTTCCCTTGCAAATTTATATTCAAATGAAAGAGCACAGATTTGAGATCTACCATAAACAATGACGAATTATTAAGAACCATACCACAACAAAAGAGGAAAGAAAGAAGAATAAAAAGATAGGGTTTAGGGGAGATTTTGTTGAAACCTTGCCCAACAATAGACTTGTGATAATAAAATTTAAATGGATTTCAACACATAATAAGAGTTTTGTTCAAGGTAATCAATGTAATGATGGACATAAAAAAGGTGTGTCATAAACAATGGCCCTGCCATCAATTTAATGTCAACAATTGATATTTATGATAAATTGGTCATGGCTACGGGAAATTTTTTTAAAATCTTTTTTAATATACATCATGTTGTTGTAAAAGAAATAAATTCATGAATTTTATTTTATTTTCGTTTTTTTTCCATTACATTAGTTATGAGGAACACAAAAGGGATCTCATATTAAATGATGAAATGTTCTAGGAACTTATTTAAACATGAAACAAATTGTTACCAAACCAAAACCAATAGGAAAATGTTGCAACATGGTTTTTATTTTTTTGCAAATCTAATGACTTTTTTGTCCAAAAAAAAGGATCAAATGTTCTCTTTTCATATTTATTTTTCACATTTATGCAAAATTTCAAACCAAAAAAAAAAAGAAAAGACTCATCGTGACATGTGTATTTGAATGTTTTCAATCACATTGTCACATTCTGAAAGAATTACATGAATTTTTGGGTATGATGGGTGCCATAATCATTTTTGTGGGTAAGGACTCCTCACCCACCAAACTTTGTACCCCACCCAACAGTGGACTTTACCATACACAATGAAAGAATAAGGTTCTCAAACGCTCAGGAGAACACCACCACAAATAAAACCCTAATTAGATGAAAAAACCCAAACTCAGTAGTACTAAACGAATTCTGTTGCATTCAACAAGGGCATTCATTATGTCAACCAATCTTGACAAATTTTACTTATATAAAATAATTGGTGTCCGCACATGCTTGATTTGATAATTAGTCATTGGCTGGAGCCCCCCCCCCTTCCCTTGAGAGCCCCCAGCCAAAGCGAGCCGCGGTTGATATCTCCATGGGAGATTGCTATTTTTAATCCGCATTGAGCTCAAATGGAATGTTCTTACGAACCATCATTTATAATTTTTTTAACTTTGGGGGTGGGCAGGATGCCTTTTTTGGGTCAACTATGCCTTTTATTAGGCAAGACTACAAGTTGCATTCACTTATTAACCCCATTTTTTTTAAAAAGAACTTTGAATAGGTAGATTTTTTCTAGGATACCCCCCAAATTGTTGGGGGGGGAGGGGGGCGTTATTCTCGCATCTAATAATAATATCATATATTGTAATACCTTGGCAGGTTGAACCAATGTTTGTCAAATAATTAATTAGTTTAAAAAAAAAGAACATACCTTGGTAGCAAGCTTCAAAAAATGTTTTTCAAATAAATAAATAAATAATTTTTAAAATCATTTCAACCAAATAGAATTTTCTTGAATGTTCAATATTTTCTTTCAGAATTTTTTGTTACTTGAGGGAAAAAAATCAAAAATCAAAAATTTCAACATTTCTGAAAAATATATAAATTAGTGTGGAAAACTGCCAAGGTAGTAGTAGGGTATATACTATTAAAAGCCAATATACCCATCATCTATCTCTCTTGCAAATGATGTCCACACCCACCCCCAAAAGAAAAAAAAGGTTTTGGGTTTTGGCCTTTGGTGTGTGTTACAAAAATAAAACACACACACACACACACAATATACACACAAATGTGGAAAAAAAGAGCGCCTTTTTTACACAGCATTCATTTGATGGGTAGAAGTGGACAAAATGGACTTTGATACATAACACTTTAGTTTTTTGCTTATTTGATCATTTTGCTTGCAAAATGGGTTTACAGACTAGAAAATATATAATATAATATAATGTAATATGATATAATACTTCTGAAAGTGGTCATCAGTCTCGACCTTAGTTTCACCCTCAATCCTTAGTTTCATCCTCAGTTTCTGCCAATTTGAGTGTTCTGGTTCTCTGGTGTGTGGCTGGCTGACTTTGGGAATAAATTTTTATTACATTCAAAAGCTTTTTCGGTAGCAATTCTGTTGATTTTAGAAAACTACAGGATTTGATCAGATTCCAGTGTGTAACTGTGATCACAGAAACCTAATGGAAAGCCACTGATATATATTCGGCCGTGCTTCTTGCTGCAGGAAAGAAAGAGTCGATTTTCATCGGAGAGTTGTTCCAAGTGCGTTGAAAATACGTAGTTAATCATGTTAGGAACTCTCTAAGGAACACATGCTCGCGTGAAAGAAATACAGATGTGATTTCACTGAGAGTGACAGTTTGACCCACAGATTGCAATTAGTCAATGCTTGACCGATAGAGCTATGAGATGACTGTGAGCACAAGTAGTAGCTGGAAAAGACATAATGGCTTTAAGCATCTGTGTGATCACAAGCAGACTAATGGAAAGATGTCCAGCTTAGTAGTAATGTGTTTGCAGTCTTCCACTGCTGGTGGTTCGCACGTCCGCATGTGGGAGAGTTGACGCAGGTGGTGAATCCTGTCGACGCGACATGTCCGTGTATGCTGAGTCTTGTGTCCCTCCAAGGGGCTTTGGAATGCCGCCAACTGCTGCTGGTGTTGGCTCCCGTTCTGATATTTGTGCCGCCACCCCCAAAAGCAAAAAAAAAATCAACGCCCTTAACATAGCATGGTATTTATATTGGAGAATTACATGTACTAGTACTTGTCATGTTTCTTTCGAGTGCAGCTCAGCTTTGCAATGGAATTCACATACTAGCTACTATAGGGAATGAAATAGTACAAGTACTAGTGCGATCATACAGCTGCTCTTGCTTCGCATTAATATCGTACCAGAAGGGATCGATGTCCGGGGTGTCGTGGCCTCCGTCTGCTGCTGCACTGTCGTTCGAATACTTGCTTGCTTCGCCGATGCTTGAGCCTTGGTCTCGGCGGCCTTGGCGTCCGCCTCCTGATGTGCCTGTGAACTGAACGGGTGCGCGATTTTGCTCAAGACGGCGGTGGCTGTCGCCTTAGTACGATCCACCTTTTCGCGCGCACGTGACGTGTCATTCACCATTTGCTCCTTCGCAGTACTAGTTACATTCGTTCCCCGTGCAGCAGATTGAACCGGAAGTTGCGACGGCGAAGCTGCATTACGTCGGCCATCTTCAAACGACCCCATCCTAACTTGCTAGCTAGCTAATCAAGTATGCAGCGTACCAAAAAAAAAAGACACAGTTACAAGAAAAATTCCTGCACGAACTGACACCAAATGAAATTTTTTTTAAAAAGGGTGCTTCAGTGATAACTGCAAGCTGCAGCTTTGATCTGTCTAGTCTCCCCAGCTGCAGCAACTTGAGATCACCATAAAATCTTTGCAAAACTTAGAGTTCTAGTTGCAAACTTGTTGTTGTAACATAGCCTGAGTTTGTCTCCGCTTTTATAACTGCAATGAATGGGCCACGGAGCTTGCAACCATTACTGGCGGATTTACGAGAAGGAAAATTGCAATAATCAATCCGCGCGGAGGCAAATTGGAAGGCGGCGAAAATGCGCTTGCAGGGATGGTTTCCACTTGGGGATAGCAGGGAGTGCCAGCACCTGGAACGTCCACAGTCGACCAATCAGGAGGCCGCGTCACCTCGGCTTGGGCGGCACTTGGCCAAAGCCAGGTGACGCCTGCCCGGGAAAAATCCAGAGGCCAAATACAACCTGCCCAGAAACTGACCTGTTTGGTTTTGCTTTTTCTCGGTTTTGGTCCGGCCCAAATGCAGCCTGCCCAGGAACTGACCTGTTTTTATGTTTTTTTTTTTTTTTTTTTTTTTTTTTTTGGTCTGGTCCGGCTTTTGCTGAAGATTTTTTTTTTTCCCCTTTGGAGGTGGCAGGGTGATGATTCTATTTGACACATGGATGACTGTACAAATAATATTTTTGAATTTTATTTTGCTACATTTCAAATTAGGTAGTTAGAAATATACAATAATAAATGCCAGAAATTTTATACTTAATATCTTTTTACAATAAAATAGTGGCTCTTTGTCTTGTCATAGATGATTGCCACTTGCTCAACATCAAAAAGTTGGAAAAAAGAAAAAAAAAACAAAACAAAAAAAACCCAAATTTCTCATATAAATCTTTGTGCAAAATATGAAATAATAATTTCACAAAAATGGCAAACCCTAAACCCTATTGCCAAATTCCCAAATGTTTAAATTTCTTTCTTTCTATTGGAATTTCAGACAAAGAACTGAACTACAATTTACTTGTATTTGGATGTGCCTAACAAAGCATAAATTTCCTTCTTCTCTCCCCTTTTGAAGCTACATGTCACCACAACTTAGATAAAAACAAAACATGCATCAACTTCCAAAGCTGAAGTCCTACTAACTAACACACACCGTAAGTACCTACAAACTCCTTCTTCCATTATGCTTTACTTCCCACATCCAAAATCTAAAGTACAAAATTTCAGGTTTAGCTGCACAAAACAGTTTTCTCTCTTGCTTTCCTCATTCCAAAACACCACACCATGCGCTAATCTTTGTGTCCTCTCTACCCTTTGCACTCCACTCTATATCCTTGCCGCCCCTTCTTCCTTACTTGCCTCCATTTGCTTCTTTCCTTTCCTAGGAACCTCCATACCACCACCTCTCTCATCATCCCCAAAATGGCTACAACTCCTTTTCAGCTTTGCTTTCTCCCACAAATGCTCTTCCATTCACTACTCCATGATGATGCACCATTTTACGTCCAATTAGTCCCATCCACCCCACTTTTCCTCTTGCAAGTTGCCTTCCAACCCTTTCAAGCTCTCAAGAATTGGAAGAGGATCTCCACCCTCCTCACTCACCTATAAAGAACCACTAAAGCTTTCCTCGCGTAAAGGTCAATTATTAAGCAAAATATGGCACAGGATTCTCCAAGTCATGGAAGGTCCTGGCTAGCCTTTTGATAGTACCTTCCATAATACTTCTTTTTCTTCTTATCTTTCTTCCATTGGCACAAGTAAACTCATGTTTCTTTAGGTAGGAGAAATGATCTTTAGACCCTCCCAAGATTTTTGGAGCTTGACACTTGGCCTGACAGCCTCATGATTGGCACCTCAAATCTGGGAGGGATCTAAAGGTAGAACCCTTCTCCTGTCCTAAAGTGAATCTACATAGCTTCTTGGTGAAGTTGCACAAATGTTAATAGGAGTCAAAACCCTCGTTTATTGGCTCTGGAAGCCTTTTAGTTGCTGTTGATAGCGCTGTCAATCGTTGGCTTATGTACAAACAATGTCATAGATTGAAAACTAACCCCTAGAAGCGTTAAGCAACAAGATCCTTGTTGCTCTATCAACCTAAACTTCCTGAACCACCTTCCTATAAAATCCCAATAGGGTTACCTAAATCCAATACGAAGGGATTACTGTTAACTACATAACCAAATAGCTTAGCTGAAAGGAGTCTAGTATTTGCAAGTCTGATATTTCCAAGCCTGAAACCCAGAGAAGAAACAATAAGACAGGTACTTGTTGCAAAAGGGTAAAAAGACCTGTTCTAAGATTTCATCCCCCTTAACAGCTAAGCTACACTGTTTCTTGAGCTCTCTTTGCTAGTTCTTGCTTCCTCAATCCAAAGAAACTCGGTGATACATTGATGAGAAGGTGGAGAAGTCCAGAGCTAATCTGGAATCAAGCATTGGCAGGACCCAGCTGACTCACATTTGGCCACTCATAATTTAACAAAAACATCACTTGTAGCTACTTGTACAGAGGAAGAATGTTCTTAGACAAAATCCCCTCTTTGAGCAGTTTTGCATGATCCATTCAACAGTGCTCTGTAACAAAGTCACACATCAGAGTTTGCAAATGTCAATGGATGCACACACCTCAACAGATAGTCAGTGGTCTGGCCTTCAATATCTTTGAAATTACTTCCCTTGCATGTTCTTCTTCTGTCAACATGTCAACAAGCTCTGGTTACGTCATGTCTAACATGGTGATTAACCAGTAAAAAATCCACAAATGTTTGTTAGTTCACCACTTTCTAACTCTTCTAATTCTGAGTCTCCTGAAACTCGGCAGACCTTCAGCAGACTCACTGATCTCCTTCAAGTAAACAAGGCTCTGTTTGCTCCAAGGTGAGAGAAGAAGCAGCATGAATGAAAAGGGAAAAATGCAACCTAGTGTTGATGTTCGAGGAACAGTTTCTCCTTCCTGTAGGCTTTCAAAAGGCCATGACCCAGGCTGAAGTTGAGGACATTGAGACCCAACATGCCTGTGAGTGCCATTGGCCACTCAAACCCCTTAGGGAACTTGGAAGCATCTTGGAGAAGCTTTATAGTGATATAAATATGGAAAGCCAGCCTGGTGATAAAGTAAGCAATCCAATTCAAAAACCACATGATCAAGGTCCCCCATGAGCTCCTGCTATGCCTTGTCAATGACAGCTTGCGAACTTTCCGCAAATGCAAAAACACAGAATGCACCTGCCATTGGAAAGCACCTCATCAATTAGTTGCCCAATGATTCCAACACTGATTCAAAAGCCCCTGGGTTCTGCAACAACAGAACTAGTTAACACTAGCTAACACCATTATAGCTGGTTGATCAAACATGCAGAGGATTTAAACCCACAACCATTGCAAGCCGTCCATTAGCTGTACCATTATCTATTAGCTCTGTACTGTCAGGTAAGGAGGAATAGAATGGTAGCACAATTACAGCATACCTGTTAACAGAGTGACATATTTCCTATGCGTACCTCACAAACAAGAGTGAGGATCAAGTAGTTGATGCAGCGGTTGAGGTAGATAGCTGGAGTGAAGCAGGTGAGAAGGACAGCATGATGGATGAGAAGTGATGGTGACCTAGGGTTGTAAAGATGCTTTTGCAGCATATCCCATTGATCATAAGCAAAGTAGCCACATGAGACTCCCAACAGGATTTGTGCTCCAGGCCATGGCTTGCTGTACAAGACATCATGTGACAGCATTTCCTCCAACCTTGAAACTTGTGCCTCCCTTGCTAACAATGTCACCACTGCATCTCACAATTCCCACAACCTTTTCACATATACACACCAAATCTCCCCCTTTCTTTCACTGTCCCTCAGACAAGTCTATGGCCACAAGACTACAACAAGGAACTTATGAGCATATGTCTCTCACAAGGTCCAATACTACAGATTCATATAGAAAGATAGTATGACTGCTATGTGAAATTTGGGCGATTTAAGTGGCTTTGGCCATGCAATTCTGCTAAACTAATCACTTGGCTCCTTGGAGCTGTTGCACTTGTCCTCCATTATCAGGAATCTGTGTGTACAACTGCCACTCATTTGTGAAGAGAATACGACTTCATTGAGTGGAGAAACATGCCAAAAAACACAAAAAAGCTTGGTGCAAGTGGATGGAGGTGAAAATTTTTCAAAAGTGAAACTTCTAGGGCAAATGGAGATAGAGAGAAAGAAGAGACACATACCTGCAAGGGCGATAATAGTTGAATGCAGGAGAGAGATGGAAGTGTTTAGAAAGTCAGGGCAAGATTCAAGGGTAAGTCCCTGGAACAAGGAGGGGTTTGACATCACAAATGAGCTGAAGACCCTGCTGGAAACCTCAAAAAACACAAGCCCCACTATAACTGGCCAAAGCTCTGTGTGCCCCAGTTGGATACCAATTAACACAAGACCAACCCAAAGTATGAGAAGTGCTGCAAAAAATAGCCCTGAAAAATCCCTCTTCCAGGCATTGTCAAGTGCCTTCTCTGCTGACTGGTCCTCTTTCCACTTGCCCTGCTGATCTGATCCTACCATGGCACCTGCACAAAATCTAAGACTGAGTGCTTAGTCTACCACAAACTTTTACACCCTAAATGAGAAACTAGAAACCTAATGGCTCCAACAAGAAATTCCTTCATTTAATTCATGCTGGCAGATGTCCTGGCCAGAGGGAACAATGCCAATGGGACTGAGAACTTCTTAATACTTTTAATTTAGACAACCTGAATGGAATTCAGAGGTGACCAGAAAATAAGGTGATAGAGAATTCAGATCTGACAGCATATCAGCAAACAGGAAAAGAGGAAATCTAACAGAAAAGACTAGAGAAGACAAAAGGAAAACAAAACAAAAGTGAGGAGCTGTGTGAACCACAGCAGCAGTCACATGCACATTCAGAGAACTTGAACAGCAACATGCATGGTAGTGAGCAGCTACCATAACATCCTCACTGACTTCATCAGCTCTGTCTGACAGTGTCTGGAAGGTCATGCCATACATTATCCAACATACTTAGTTTCTGTCACAAGAATGGCAGTAATGGGAAGACAGCTGGGATGTTAGATCAGGAAAACCTAAAAGAGAAGGGGAAGACCAAGGAAACCAAGAAGAAAAAGGAACACAAAATGAGAGAGAAAAATCAAACAAGAGAATAGGAAGAAAAGAGAGAAACAAGACAACTTCAAGAGCATGATCTTTTGAGGACAAAGTGGCCTTTCAAAAGCTTCCACTTCAGTGCCTTTCAACCTAGGATTGAGAAGCATTTGCAAAATTTGTAAATTAAAAAGGTTAAAATCTTCACAGTGAAGTGAATGGGACAAGCAACAATGCAACTTAAGCCCACATGTCACAATCTTCCATGAAGTTGAGCAAATGCAAGCAGTAAGAAAAAGAAGAAAGAACTATCATTCACAACCACCACAAGGCCAAACCCAGCTATTGCAGTCAGAGGACACCAAGCCCAGGTACAATATCAAACTGATGGAAATGACAATTGCACAAGTCCAAGAGTCCCTATTTTCAAAATATATTGGGCAAGCGGGACAAATTCTAAAAAATAAATGCTTTTAGGCCCCAGTTCACTAGACAAACAACAAGTTTCACTAACAAAAACGGCTAAGAAGTCCATATTGACAAAAATCATTGCTTAGATAATCGTCAAAAGCAACATCATGGCTTATCTAAATCAGCCCGAGGATTAGCATCATATCACTTCCTCCTCTTGTCTAACATGAATGCCATCAACTCACCTGTTTACCACCTGATTGACACAGAGCTTGCAGCAAATTAAGATATACATGCAGCTTAAGACACTGTTATCCCAGAAATACTGATTAGGGTTCTTCTCACACATCAATTCTCCGACCACCCATCTACACATTTTGTCTAAAACCGGCACTGCAAGCCAATCATACAGTGCCTAACTCAACCAGAACAGCTACAATGGCCATAACCCTACCAATAGAATTACACTTCTCTGAAGGAAAATTAAGGTTGAACATATACTTTAAATCTGTCTGCAGTTTTCAGATTGAAGGACTTCAAAACCATGATTGTCACATAGCACTTTTACCACAACAATCTCAAGAAGAAAGACCACACATTGGAGACTCCAACAGATTAAATTCTATACAGTGTAAAAAGAAATCTAACATATCCATGAAGCAACAGGAAGAAGACTCAGTCATGATGTTGGTTGCTGAGTGCACTCAAAAATACAGACCTGATACCTGTGAACAATCTAAGTGCATAGTAGAACACTCTGCATAGATCTAACAGGAGGTATCCATGTGAAAAGACTGCCAAGAGAAAAAAAAACAAAAAAAATCCGTCACTGTTGTGGTGGGAAAAATATAATGAAAGAGTGAGTTACAGAGAAGATGGACAAAAATCAAAGAAGAAGGAAGAAAGAAAGGGGAAGAGGAAAGAAGGAATCACAGGAGAATTGCATATATAAATATATATACTTGCAACACAACACTTTCAGAGGGAGTTGCGTAAGTACTTGCCTGTTGAGAATCGGTTTTGCACAATGTTCGAAGAAGCCTTGAGACGCTTTCTCTCTAACAACTTTCTGGAAGCCGTGAAGAAAAACTTCTTCTGGAGATGATCATAAAAGACTCTCTCCCGTCTCCTTTTCCTTTTGTATGTGTGGTTTTCCTTCCTTGATGTATCTCTCTATCTGCACATTCCTGAACTCTGTTGTGCGCCCCACGCAGTCAGGCTTGGCCACCACACTGACTGACGGACTGACGCCAGCATAAGGAAGAAAGTTGCCCCGCTTATCGGAAGAGCTGAGGCCAGGTTCACTCCTTTGGACGCCGGTGCTCTTGCGGCAAATCTCCACAAAATCAGCAGATGCAAAGTCATCGTCGCGGGTCCCTTATTGCTCGACTCATATCATCATTATCTTGCCTGATCCTATGCGTACAACACCGCAAAAAAGCCAGAAAGCAGCCAGCAAGTGGTCAGATTATACAAACGTCTCCTTCGCTGCAGGATCGACGAAGTTATCAACTTTGCCATTGCGATCCCTACAGGAGGAGACTCCGGAAATCGACCAGGAACCTCCTCAACACAGAAGGAAACGGTCACCGGTGATCGATCCTTCAGGAATCGAGCAGGATTCCTCCCTATTGCAACAAAGGATTCCACAAAGATTATCAAAGAAACGTTAATACTAACATCATCTCGTCTTCAACCGCAGTTGCAATTGCACATTGTTGTTGTTGCACTCATGAACTGATTTTGCTGTCATTCCGGAGAGACAACGAAGTCTTCTTCTGTGCCCATCTTCTGCCTTGTGCGGTGAGCTCTATCGCAAATTGTCTCACGAGGGAGGGAATAGATACCACCGAAATATAGATGATAGAACTATCGATTGACAAGGGAAATACGAAATCGTTTTCTTCTTGGCAAGCACAGCAAGATCGAACTCAAAAGGCAGGAAGGAACAAGGATCCCAAAAGGAGCAAAAGAGGGGAAGAGGAACGATTACGCCATCGCTGCACAGAAACCACAACAGACAGAAGAAGAGTTTCTTCGGAATAGATAGAGAGCTCTCCGGACCATAACTGTCGTCGTTAGTATTGCGCGCGCTGCCCCTTCGCTTCGCTTTGCATCTCTCTCTCTCGTGTTTTTTTGTAGCCCAGCCCAGTCTGCGATTTGCCTTTCTCCGATCTTCCTGCCGGCGTCAATGTCTTTGTCTGCTTCCGAGAATCATTCTTTGCGCGCTTGTGGAATTACGATCGGCCATCTATTTGTGCTGTAAATTGAGATTGTACAGTTCCTCTGAGCCGAAAGCGTTTTGTCCTACGGATGCCCACATTCGTGCATGGATTTTGGTTGATGTCAACCGACTCGTGTGCAGATGTGCATCTGAAGCTTACGAAGCTTGCAAGAGCGCAAAGTCCTCTTCATTCTTGGTTGGCAAAAACTTGGAAGAAGGACGGTTTTGCAGTACGAGACCAGCGTGAAATGAACAATCCATATTGCGAGAGGCACAAAAAGGCGTGAAATCACAAGTGCGACACTTTTGCGAAAACGGAGAGGAGACGGCAGCAGCAGCAGCATAGAGAAGAAGATGATAGCACGAACTGCGAGGCACGCATGAGATCAAATC
>Ga0209611_10002591_pt1 | contig 31774 bp, 30 predicted proteins | sample S1TSphgellanicum_3_FD_187693 | JGI IMG/M metagenome (GOLD analysis project Ga0209611, IMG submission 187693) | Host-associated microbial communities from peat moss isolated from Minnesota, USA - S1T2_Fc - Sphagnum magellanicum MG (SPAdes) (version 2) | ecosystem: Host-associated > Plants > Peat... | reverse complement strand
TCTATAGAGTTGTACTTTTACTATACAATTCTACAAACTAATTCTTTTGTATGGATTCATGTATGTTGATTCACTAGAACTTTAAAAACATATGCATACAATCTTATCAACTAACCTATTGTAATATTGTAATATTAACTCTTTTATATAATTCTATAATATTTTTCATGTTGTAATTGGCAAATTGAATTCAAATTGTAGTGGGCAAAGACCTTGCCTAGGGCTAGATCCCCTCTTGATTTTAAAAATTGATGATCTATTTGAAAGTTTGTAATTCTTTCATCCAAATTGAAATACATTTGGTTTTTTGTGTATGGATGAAATGTTTATTTCTATTCACATTCTTTGTGGTTCCAAATGGATGCCTTGTTTGGTGGGAATGCCCAGCTTACTCCCTATAAGGAAAAAAATGAAAAAAAATTAAATTAAATGGTTTTACTTTAATGAATTAAAAAATAAAATTCATTAGTTTGCATTAACTTTAAAAGTAGGTTGAAATTATTTTTTACCAAATCAAGTATATTTTGAAATTTATTTTTTACAATGTGGATTCATGTAAAATGTTTGATAAATATGTTCTAATAAATAAAAATTGGAATAGATTTTTGAATGTTAGGTCAAGAATATAAGGATTCTTCTATCCTAACCTAATATAATTATATTTCATCTTGAGTATTTTGTTTCAAAGGCTTCCCAACCACAAATTTATCAACCAACAAATAGGGATTTTTTTGTTTATTTTCAAAAACTTATTTGCTCCTAGTCTTTTGGGAATAAATTCTCATAAAATGTAATAAGCCCACCCAAGGGTTTCCTATCATACTTCCACCCATGTTGATGCTACTTTATTGTTTTCATATGCATAATATAACATAAATGTGAATATTCATATTTTTTGGGTATATTTTACCATGCTGTCACCTTCCAGCATTTAGTATAGATTTTATTTTGACCAATTACAACCATAATGCACACTATAAGAACTACATTTATGCTAGATGTCCATATTGGTCTAATGTGGCTTGTATTGACCCCATGGCCAATGGGAAGAAAAAAATTTGTTTCATCACTTTGAAATTTCAAAAAGTGAAATTGTTATTTCACTAGTTAATGTTTGTTCAAACATTTTGATTATGCTTAACTGAAATCAAAATATACATGTAAAATTTGTTCCAACGTTTTAGCCTTATAGATAAGTTTCAATGAATAGTTCTTTTAAAGACCATGTCTATTTTTTTTGTAGTTGAGCCCTTTCACACCATCTTGCCATCCTTCATTTTCAATCATATTATCTCACAAGTTTATAATGAGTATTTTTTATGATTTTGAAGGCCATTTGTTCATAATTATGTTGTGTGATTTTAGTGGTTTGTGGGATGGTGAATATCGATTCCAACAAGGAGGGTATAGAAGATATCTATTATATTGTAGCAATAACTTGTCATTGATAGTGAGAATGATCTTTTGAAAATGCCTAATGTGTACCTATGCTTTGGTGAACAACAATGCTTGGAAGGAAAGAGAAGAGCCCCCAAAAGTATTGCCTACTTTTAAAATTGTGTTGCTTTCCTAGATGAACAACATTTTCAATATAAATTTCAAATGTTCAAAAATGTCTCAAGAGGCAATTTCATAAACTTAGTCGTTTGATTGAATGACATTTTATCTTCCAAAACCATTCAATAAATGAACAATCCCCACCAAAACATCAACTCACATGGTCAAAGCCTTAAATGTAGGTTTAGGTGGTATGGCAATAAAGTTTTTGTGGATGACATAACCACATTTTATTGAATTTCAATAAAATGTTGTGAATCTATTCACAAAGCATGCAATTGTAGCTTTACTTTCTCTTAAACATACATGTGTATACATTTGCCTACATTTGAAGAGATCCAATGATTCAAACCCGATATCAAATCCATGTATGGATTCTCTTTTATGGTGAGAATTGTGCAATGTGGATGGATCATTTAAGGTTTTGGAATATGTAGACCCACTAGATAGGGTGAATATTACCATACTTGAAAGATGAATTTTGCAATTTCAACAATGATTGTTTGAAATAACATTGGCAAAATTACTCACATCCAAGCTAGATGTTTTGGTTCATGTCAGGGTAGTTAAGTGTTTTCAAGTTCAAAAGTATGGCCATAATTTGGATATTACTTTGAAGGTGATGAACATATTCTTGTTAATTCAATATACCCATTGTCTTTGATATCAATACTTATTTATTAACAACTAGGAGAATCACTACCAAATAACATGTTATTCTATGTTTACCTTGGTTCCATCCAAGTTGAGGTTGAATATTGCATTGTAATGTTGAAAGGAAGGTTTAAAAAGCTTTAAAGGATTTCACAAAAATTATGACAAAAGGACACCATGCAAAATTATGCCTTTGGATTTGTGCGTGTGTATTATTGCATAATTTTATGCACTTGAAGATGTTTATGATAATCTTGGAATCATCACAACAACTTGATAGTTGAAAGGTGCAAACATGGTAAAGTGAAAAATAAAAATAAAAATTAGTTGTTATCTTGTATGATGCATATGAAAAAAATAAAATAACATCAAAATGGGTGGAAATATGATATAGAAACCTTTTTTCCCCTCTTTTACATTTATAATTTGATGTTATTTATAGAAAAAATTAGGTGAAAATAAAATTTGAAAGTAGATGGAAAAAAAAGTCCCCATTTGCTAAATGGTAAATGTGTGGTCAAGGATCCTTTAACACAAAATATTCAATGAAATGTATTTATACTAACTTAGAATATATAGATAATTGTATTATTGACATCCAACATGTATTTAGTTAATCATGGACTAAACTATTAATTTTAGACTTTTCTAACTTGGTGGTTATAATCAAGTTTTCTATTGAAGTTAAAGCAAAAAAATGGAATTGTCTATTTGTTGGATCATCTAATGAGACAAAACATTATTAATATATATTACTACGTCATATGGTGGCCCCAAATCAATTTTTTCTCTAATTTTTCTAATCCCAAATGATCATTTGTTAATTATGGACTTTTTAAAAATCTGGAATTAATTAATTAAATTATTCCCCATAAAAACTCTATTTTACTTTTTACTTATTGGAACATATAGATAATACTAACTTACTTTAAATCCACAATGCAAAAATTAAACTTCAAAATCTAATTATATTTTAAAAACCTATTGAAAACCTATTTTTATAACATAGAATTAAAAAATTAGTGCATATTAGTGAAAAATTATCATTTAAAAATCATTCAAGTAAAGTCTAGGGGAGACACTTAATGTAAAATTTGGGATTTACCTGCATCAAACAATCATTTTTAAAGGGGGTATTATATAATTTTTCAACCTATTTTTTACCACCTTATTATTACCTAATTTTTTAATATATACATATTAAAACCACCTTATATTAATTATAATACATTATATCATATTATTACATACCCTACATTATAATTAAATTGATTATTTGAATAAACTTTACCTTATTTTTAAACTAATTAACTTATAATTTTGACCTAACAACCAATATATTACACTCTATATTTTTACTCACATATTTTCTATTTTTGATATTAGTGTCCTTCTTGGGAAGTAAAGACACCAAGTAATGTATAATAATTTTATGATGGTTTTAAATGTTGTTATTAGTTTTCTATTTTTCAAATAGATTGGCAAGGTAATCCAAATGTGCATTTTATCATGCTTTCACCTTAAAGTAAAGGAAGTAAACAAAGTCCAATTTAAAGGTTATGGTGTAGGACAATTGATTGTTAATTAGACAAAACAAAATTTCAATAGTTCAACACCATGATGAAAATTCACACTATGGTTGCAATAGATTGTTCACAAGAAAACTTGTACGAGGACTTTGTGAAATGACTTGCAAATCATTTCACAAAGTTAATTAGTTACATCACATTTTAAAATATTATTTCAATCTATTTTATTGCTAAATAATAATAATATTTTTTGTAGCATTATGTGAAGAAAGGTCTTTATGAGGCATTGAAGTTGTTGCTTTGAAATTTTTTTTTGTGTCATAAGTGTTTCACATATTATAAAAAAATTATCATTTTTAATTGCAATTCTTGTTTATTAAAAGTCATCATTTCATGGCTTCATTTGTTTTTTTCCTTGGTGAATCACTTAAAATCCACAAGCTCCCAAAAACCCATGATTTCCTTTCTTTCATTTTTTGACTCATCCTCAAACAAGTTAAGGTTCTCATTTCATGGTTTTATTTTCTTTTATTTAAGTGATTTATTTATTGTTTGCATGTTTTGGCATGGTGCAATGGACCATATTTGGTACATGTAAAGATCATACCAATGTTGTCAATTCTTAAATTTTGTAAGAACCATAGGGTTTAGTTTTAAATTTCCTTTGAAATGCAAACCTGTTTGTTTTTGGTCTAATAAAAAAATTCAAAAAATAAAACATGTCAATTTTAAGGCTAGGTCAAGTTTTCTAGATTGCTAATTTCCCAATTCAATGGTTTTAGGATTTATAAGACTTGTTGATTATGGGTTCAAAGCCAATTGTGGATTTTAGTGTCTTAACACCTAGACCTAAGACATTATTTAAATTCTCCCTAAAACCTTACCTAAAACTTAGACCTTGCACAAGTTTCATAGGTTGGGTCTAGGGTTAGGTCTAGTCAACCTTAGTTTTCCTTGGGTTGGTTTTGGGTCTAATTCTTGAGTTAAGATCTTGACCTTGGGTTGGGTCTATTGTGTCAGGTCTTGACCCATATAGACTCAATAGGTTTGGTTCTTAGAACAAAACTTAAATTTGAATTTGAACTTGGTTGTAACATTAGTCCATAATCCAAACATGATTCCACACATTTGGCAAACCCTTTGTTGCCTTTCTCACAATTATAATCCTTACCTTTATATTCATATAATGAATAATATAATTTATTCCAAAATTATTCAATTACCTTGATTTATGGGTTTATTTTCTTCCCATATAAATTTATTAAAATGGTCATATAAATGTGATTTTTTTTTACTTCATTCATTATTATTATTTTTGAAACTATAATATGCTTGAATAGGTAAAATTTTAGATGTTCATTGTGCCTTAGATTTTATTGAAAGAAATCATTGATTTCCAATCATTCTTCATATTGATAATACAAATATATTTCTTAGATGATTTTTTTTAATTCTTGAATTTTATATCCATTATGGACCTTGTAAGATATTAAACTCTACAACACACTAGTGGTCAATTAATTAATAAAATTTGACTTCAAGTTTGGTTTAGAACATAATGTCAAAGCCCCAAAACCCCCAAAAAGCCCATGATCCATGTCATTTTCCATGTTAATTCCCCAACAATTTATTCTTTTATGAGTGATTGCAAGCTAGTGCAATTCATGTGGTGGATAATACATTCCATATGTCCATTTTGTAGTGCTAAAATGATAGCACTATGGTGTCATTTATTAAATTGTGATTATATGTGATGATTAATGAATTGATATTTCTTTTGTGAACAAGATTTCAACTGTACATTTCTTTAACATGTACATGTTAGGGAAAAAAAGAACATCAATCAACTCAAAAAATTGATCAAAATAATTGGACTTTTGAAAATAAGGTCTAAATATGGTCATTTAAAAATCCATAAATTTTGTTGTATTTTTTTGGAATTCATGTTTGTTTTTGTATCATGCATCATATATGGAGTCCATGTATAAGATTTGGAATTGAAATGATAATGAAAAATGTATTTAAATAAATTTGCTTTAGTCCATACATTCAACTTCAAAAGTTCATTATTATTTTACTGATTTTATCATACATTTGTGGGATTCGAATAATGTACACTTGACCAAAAAAAAGTCCATCATAATTTAAAAGGTGATTCATGGGCTAACTTGCAACTACTACTATAAATACTTGGGTATGGAACACTATTTTTTAAAAGGTTTTTCAAAGGAGGCCAAGGTGGCTAGGTTCCCAACCTATGGTTGACAATTGGTAACCTTTCAAATTCAAGGGTTTATAATAAGAGTTATATCTCACTTATTTTGGAAAAAATTGGCTATTTTATCATGTATTTAATTAATTTATGAATTAAATTGTTAATTCTAAACTTTTTTAACTTGGTGGTTATAATCAAGTTTTCTATTGAGTTTAAAACAAAACAATGGAATCATCTACTTGGTGGATCATTTAGTGAGACAAAACATTATCAACATATATTGTTACATCATATGATGATCCCCAAATCAAAAATTTCTCTTCTAATTTTCAATCTCAAAATGGTCATTTGTTAATTATGAACTTTTCAAAAGTCTAGAATTAACTAAATACAATTTTTTAATGCTTTTTTTTGGTAAATAATTTTTTTTGCACCAAGATTGTTCTCACTATCAATTCAATTGTTTTGTGTGAGAAAAACTATCTCCTCAACAATTTTCCTTTTAATGACTCATACAAGTTTATTGGAGTTTCGTTCCTCCTCCAATTTTCTTGTTTTGTAAGTAATATCTATAGGTCATAACTTACTCCATCTATTCCAACTAAAATTCCTAGGTTTGATTTATCCCCCAACTTTCCTTAGTATTGGTTAGAGACTTGAATATATGTTTTAGTTCCAAACATTCTTAAATTAATTAAATCTAGTTCTTTCACGAACAATTAAAATATGGGTTTTTTTGCCCTAGGATTTGAAATGTTTCCTACAATGACATTGACTTCATATTTGGGTAGAGTGTCCACTTCAAGTCTATATAAAGCCCTTTCCTTCCACTCTCATTCTTTTTAAGGCCATCTATTTAGATTGCATGTTTTGAAATTCTTTCCAAACATTGAATCCACATCTATGATTGATTTTACATATAACAACAATTTCTTGATGAAAACATCAAAACTTTTGAGATACTCTTTATTCATGGTTCCTTCTCCCAAAATGTTATGACTCTCATATCTAACAATAGCTATGATTGTCTTTTGGGAGGATTCTTCTAAGATTAAGATCATCAAGGATGAATGACATTTGGTTTTTTTCCTAAGGCGTTCAAGGGTACTTCGACGAGCACAGTTCTCATAGCGCAGCACACATAACAATGTGACACTCGATCTTTGTAAAAGTGATTCACAATCTATACCATGCACATACATACCAATAGGTCACTATTGCTTGTTACGTGTGTAGTGGCTTTAGAGTTGAAGTATCACGATGAATTTGATGATTCACTTAAACTATCTAACCCTTCTTTGTTTTCATGTTCTTTTTTCGATGTGTCCCTTCTTTCATCTTCACAAGGAGGTGTTTAATGGCTTTAGAGTTGAAGTATCATGACGAATTTGATGATCCACTTAAGCTATCTAACCCCTTCTTTGCTTTCATGTTCTTTTCTTGATGTGTCTCTTGTTTCATCTTCACAAGGAGAGTTAGGTATCATAGAATAAACTTGTTATTTGTTGTGTCCAAAGCTAAACATTTAGACGATTTCCAATAGTGGGTGCCATTTGTTGGCCTTGCGAGCCTACCAAGAGGCATGGATATTGTGTTTAGATTCATTATAGAGTATAGTAGCTTAGGGGATTTTGTTCCTTGGGTAAATAGGTCTATTTTTATTATTATATGAGGATTTTGGAAAGATGATATTTTTGGCTTGTGTTGAAGGTTGAGATTAGTTATTATAGAGTTATTATAATATCTTGAAGGATTTTGGGTTCTTTTAGAGGATTTTTTTTTTGAAGATTATATTTTTGCATTGTGAAATATTTGAATTTCCATAATTCTTCTTTTGCCTTAAGATACGCGTTAATGATGTAAATGGCAAGGCCATAGTATGACACGGCCCTTGTTTAGGTATTAATGTTTATTGTGTCCAAGGAATTGGATTAATTGTTTTTCCCTCCCCCATCCAAAATCATGAAAGACAAAGGAAAAAGACTAGGGCCAAAGGAAGGAGAAGTGAATGAATAGTGGCATAAAGGTGTGGTCCCACATGGATGAAACTTGTCCAATTATAATAGCATTCAAATGGGTGGATGAAACTTATCTACTAGTATCAAGAACCTTGTCTCATCTGGTGGATGACACTCATTTGATTATGAGATCCTTCAAAATAGGTGGGTGAAAACTTATCTAGTTAAAATAAGAACATTCAGGTAGGAGGATGAAAAATTATCCTTTTATGAGAACCTTCAAATGGATGGATGAAAAAAATCCAGTTTAGTAATGGGTGGATGAAACTTATCCAATTTATATGAGAACCCTCAAATGGGTGGATGAAACCTAATTTTCTGGTTGTATGAGAATGGCCTGCAGAGAGATAGGTGGATGAAAACTTGTCCGGTTGTGAGAACCTCCAGATGCGTGGATGACTGAATTGTGGTGGGTATTGCAAGCTCCGGATTTCTTGCGGGGAGATAGAAGCTCAGATGAAGTGGGTGGGGTTTCATCCATTAAGTTTGGATGCATTCTGTCCAAAATCACAAAGGCATTTATCTTTCCCATTTGCAAGGACAGTTCGAGAGAGCGAAAGCAAAGCGCCATATCCTTGTGAGACAGAAGACACTCCTCGCATTGTGGCAGGAGAACTGAAGAAGAAGAAGAAGAAGAACAAGAAGAAGAGAGAAGTTTTGTTTGGTGTGTGTTTTGGGGAGATTGTGAGTGATGGTAGAGCTTCATGTAATGACCCAAGTGATACCAAGATCATGTTTGTGCACTTGGGTGGTTGCACCCACAACAAGATTCAAAGCTGGAACTCAACTTGGATTCAGGCAATGTAGCTTCAGCAGCAGCAAGCAGCAGCAAGCTCATGGCTGTAGACATCAATTCCTTACTCTCGGGATGATCAAGACATGTCAACCACCACCGCCCACATGTATTTATTGTCACAGGTTAGCTACTCTCTCTCTGTCTCTCTGTCTCTCTCAAAGCTTGTGAGAAATTGAATGGAAAGAAATTCTTTTTGGGTCATCAAGAAATCTTTCTTGTAAGATCAAGTTCTGTTCAGGAAATTTTTTTCTAGCAGATATCATTGATGTTGATACACTTTTGTGATTCAAGACAAAGCTACTACTATACAAGTGCTGTTGTGTCCTTGCTAATTTGGGGACAGACATGGTGGATGGAGAGTAGGAGACAGATGTGTACAATTGGTGAATCTCATTACAGATCACAGCAACCTGGATGTAAGTGCCACCTTGACAATTGAAAAATCTTCGCACATATAATTATTGCAATGTGGGCATCGCAATTGACCTGACAAGAATGTGCAATTTTTTAATTAATGACAGAGATTGTGAGATGGTGGGGAAGTTAGCGAGCACCTGAAGAAATGGTGTTGTGTGTTCTGAAACCTAGATTTGTATTGTTTGTATTGTACAATTGCCTTGTATCATACATTTTTGTGCATCATTTTGTTGTGAGAATTCCACATGTGGGTCATCCACATTGCTTCTCAAGGATTTTGATGATGACGACGATGGTTCTGAACCTCCCCTTTTCTGATCCTTCTTTGTGTGCAATGTGCAGGAGCAGGAACCATGTAAACCTAAACCTAACATAAACAGAAGGACATTGTGTCAACAGTTTCTTGGACCAGTAGTTATAGAGAGGCAAATTGAAGCTGACAGCATGAAGCCCAGCAAGGAGTTGTTGTATTCATGTTCATTCAATGTTTTGGAGTCAATTGGACTTTGCATTTTGGGCATTTGGCAGAAAGCTCAAGAGAGATGTGATATTACTTGTGGTGGTGCACAGGAGGCATGTTTTTCTGTATTTCCAAAATCACTTCTTATTAGCTTATTATCATTTGTCCTTTCTTTCAATTGCTGTTACCCTGGATTCAGCATGGATGCTCAAGCTCAACTCCAGCCTGATGAAATCAAGGGTACCATTTTAGGTCAAAATGTGGCATTTGCAGAACAATCCATTGAATCTGACAGAAGAAGAATCTTAGTGATGGATTCATACACACCGTCATTTGAACTGATGGCTTCAAGCGGGTTTATTGGACAGAAGCTATTCCAGATAGCCAGTAGTAGTGCACAGGTATGTCAGGAGACATATGGGTTTCTGCCATGTTCAGTGAGTGTGGGTGGCAATTTGAGTTTAATGCTGGCGTATGGATTCTTGCTTTTCAAAGCAGCCCAATTCATATCTAATGGAAGTGAGCTTCTCTTGGAGGTAAGATCTATTGACTGCCATAACAATTTTTGCTTTTGGATTCTAGCTTCTGAGGTGCAGATCGAGCTCCACCTGGAGTTTGATGACTGGAGAGGATTGTAACAAGACGCTTTCATGTAGACTGATTCAGCAAGAGATAGTTATGTGTAATAATCCAGTGAGATCTGAGACTTTTGTTTGCATACATAATTGGGTTTCTCTGTATTTGACTGTGATGTTTTGAGTTGTAGTAGTAGAAGTTCTATTCATTAACTGAATGAAGCACAATGGGTGGGATCTCACATGCTGTTTCCTTGTCTCTGGGATTTGTACAGGTGATGAATCCAGGATTAATTGGAGGATTAGTTTTGCCCATTTTGGGAGCATTTCCAGACTCAATTCTAATTCTCGTATCAGGGTTTGGTGGAACACCTGAACAGGTTCTATAACCTAAACCCTAACTTTTTCCCATTACCGGTCTTTCATTTTACTCTCACGTACTTAACAAAAAAGACAAAAAAACTATTTTCATACTCAAATGCAAAACTCACAAGCCAAGAATTCACATGATTGAATCCATTCTGGAGCAATGAATGGGGGAAGAGGGTGGTGTGGTGCAGGCACAAGAGGAGGTTCTGGTGGGTGTTGGGGTGCTAGCAGGCTCCTCGGTGATGCTTCTCACCATTGCCTGGGCTGGTTCTCTTCTAGCAGGCCGCTGTGATTTGTCAGGTCCCAATGCTACTGCCCAAGATGGCACTCTAACTCGTGGTCTCAACCTCCTTGGCACTGGAGTCACCACTGATGAGCAAACCAGGTACATATACTACATACTCCTACAGACTGACTCCACCATGGGTCGGTTACTTACATCTATATAGGTAATAAACTTAATGGTGTGTGTCTTTCTGAAGCCTTCATATCTGTCTACAAACCTAACCTTCCCCTCTACTATGTACCTACCTACAGACCTACTCCTTCCTTCTTACAAACCTACTCCATCCCTCCCAAACTCCTTGGTGGGAAAAAGGAATGGGTGGACAGATAACCCATTCCTGGCTTGCTTCTATGGAATGATGGCAGTTCAAAATAAGGGTACTAGTTTATTTTACTTTGGATCAAAATTTTAATAAACACTTAGAAGAAAATAGTTTATGCCCCAAGAAATCTTGAAAAATGTTTATTTGAGAAAAAAATGGTATTTTAGGTGGCAAAACAATACCCTCCAAACTTACGGGGTCTCTAATAAATACAAAGAGTGGCATAGTGGACAAAGAGCTTGATGGTTCCTGTTGGGGGGGGTGTTGGTGCTGGGAGCAGAGTGGGTGCATATATAATGATGGCTTCAACATTTCCGTTTCTAGTTGTTCAATTACCACTGCTCCCAGGTCGTCTTCTAGATGGCTCACATGCTGATATAGCAGGCTGCATTGTTGCCTTTCTTGGTCTATTGGCGTACAGCACTTACCAAGTAATCCTGAGTCCAAATTTGATTGCAAAATTTGCTTTTACAAAGATGAGACAAGATCATCCTAGTATTTTGAGCATTCTTCATGTACAATTTTTTTTGATTTGTGGTTGCAAGTTTCCTCCTTTTAGTCATCGAGAAGCAGCTTGTTGCTTTATGGCTCTGCCCCTCCCCTGATGCCAAGTTCAAACTAGCAACACTTAAAAATAGGAAATAAAGTTCCATGGATTTCCCCGAAAAATGAACTCACAATTTACACAGTAGTACCTGATGGACATTCCTCAAAATGTGTGACCAAATGAACTCTGCAATTATTCCATAGTCTCTTCCTGAGAGGAAGAACTCAATAAATAATGCAGATGGTGTTAACGGTGGTAGGTTTTGAGTTGCAGGTTGCATCACCATGGTTACAGAGGAAAAGGATAGAGGAGGCCCGTGTGCGGTTTTTCAGATCTCGTGCACTGCAGCGCATCTCTACTTTCTCCAATGGACCAAGTGCTCATACCAAGTCCCGTCCTGTGCTCCTTTTGCAGGTTTTCACAATCACTCGAATTCTGTACTATTAACTACCTCTCCTCATAACACTGCTTGTTACTTTGGGAAATGGACCTGAATTTTCATGTTTCCTGATCCAACATTTTGTATAGTTTTTTCCATCTGAGAAGATCACTGTACCTGATAACTGTACCTTTGTTTCTGAAAACATGCTTGACCCTGGACACAGGATGAAGGGCAAGGACGATCGCTAGAGGTAGTAAAGATCCTATTCTCAACTTTTGATAAGAATAAGGATGGAAAGATTGGGCAAGATGAGCTGCGGGGTCTCATTGTTGGCATCGGCCTTGAAGAGGCAGGGTAAGCAGTTCATTATTTTCTTCTTCACATATTGGGGTTTGCATGTGAATAGCGGGTCCATTGACCGACTATTCTAGGACGGTTGCCCACTCTTCTGGTGGGTGGGTTGGTGGGTAGGTCCACTGACCAGAATGGTGCAAACCTGACAGATTGACAAATGCCAGTCAAAGCACTTCAATCGTTTTTTTTAACCTCGATTGGCTGTCAAAGGAAATAGATTGCTGCTTAGTGATTGTCATGCCTGCCACCTTTTCTGCCACTTAAATTCCAATGTAATGTTGAGAATAAGTTGCAAGGAAATGGAAATGCTCTCATACTATTTCACCATGATAAGTTAGGTCAGAATGGCTGGTGGAAAGATTTCATGGAAACACATCCTTAATGACTTGAACCCAATGTTATAGCATGGAATGGGGGAAATCACAGCATGATATGCCTGCCATTAAGGAGTGAAATCTTAGTGAGACTATCCTACCTATTCAAGCATTGATTGCCTCCATGCCATTCTGTTCTCCCAGATACCTATGGGAACACTATTGCAACCTGCATATTATCTCTACAGGATATCTAATGCCCGTAAGCCCGTAAGCGAGGGATGTATCTTGCTTCTAGCAGAGTAATTTGTAACACTGATATCAATAAGGGAATCTTGATGATTGTGCAAGAGCTGTGGGGGTGGACACAGGTGTGTACCTGCAGAAACTCAAGTAGAGACATGGCTTCGTGAATTTGACCTCAATGTGGATGGTACACTATCAGAGCATGAGTTTGTGATGGGCATTAATAAGTGGGCACAGCATGTGGCTGAAGCCAGAAAACGCTCAGACCAAGTGGCACAAACAAGCTCACTGGACATTAGTGGCAGCCCTGCATTTTGGGCTGCCAAGTTTGATGAAGCGAAAGCTGTAAGTTGCTGAAGCTCCCTTGGCATTTTCTATATATGATTACACTCATAGTAAAGGACTTGTGGTATCAAAGGACAACAAAGCTGATATTCTATGCAGGTGGTGGAGCTTTTGGAGAGTGAGGCTGGTTTAACAGCAAAGGAACTTGAGGTCAAGGAGACAGAAGTTTCTGGAAAAGTAGACACAGTTAATATCTATAAGCAAGCAGCAATTCTTCTATTAGCGGGGGCAGGGACGGCAGCTGTGTTTGCAGACCCAATGGTGGATAGCATTGGGGCATTTTCTAAGGCTTCTGGGATTCCCCCATTCTTTGTAGCTTTTGTGGTGACTCCATTTGCATCAAATGCAAGTGAGTTGCTCTCAAGCATTATATTTGCAAGAAAGCGGCGTAAGCGCAACATTTCCCTCACCTTCTCTCAAATCTATGGTGCCATTACCATGAATAATACACTGTATGTCCTCCTCCCCCAAGTGTCCTCATGCCTTGCTGTTGGTGTGAAACTCAGCAATGCCAATCAGTTGATCATCACCTAATGAATGGAAATGACCTCTTTAAAATACCCAACAAAATAAAAATTCTGCATACAACCCTGGCTGATGAACATTTTGCTAAATCTGGTACTATCCTTCCAGGCTTGAACACAAAAAAAGGGATCATGATTGTTGTACTCCCTTTTGCTCTTGGATCTCATCAAAATATTGAGATATAATCAGAGGACTATTACAGGTGAATGGTGATGCTTTGTTTTTGTTATGGAGCTGTGTGCAGGTGTCTGGCAATCTTCTTGGCACTGGTGTACTTGCGTGATCTAACTTGGGACTTCTCTAGTGAGGTAAAGAAAGGAAAAATCTCTGCTCATCATATACAAGAGTTGCTAACCAATCACTATACTGCACCTTGGAGTTCACTACAGCCTGCAACAGTTTTTTCCCTTTGCATTGTCAGCAGACCTCTGTTGTAACTGTAATTGAAACAATTCTCATCATGCAAAAATTGTGAGAAAATTTGTTTCTTTCACAAATTTTGTACAGAAGCTTTAATCATCTGTCTGTACTGAGACTTCAATATGTTTTAACAGCCAGTTTTGTGATTTCTTCAATAAGACATCTCAAGCACACTTTTACTCAACATGATTTTGGTATTATTGGGTGTGCAGGTAACAGTGATAGTTGTAAGCACATTTGCAGTTGGCTTTATGGCAGCATCACGTACCACATTTCCAAGCTGGATTGCATTGCCTGTGCTAGCTGTGTATCCTTTGGCTATAGCAGTTGTTGCTTTGCTAGACAATGTCCTGGGTTGGCGATAGCAGAAAAGTCAGACCTTTCACCTATTCCCATCACCTTCAAAAATCCACAATCACAATATAGTTAGGACTACCAAGGTTTGCACATACTGCTTCGAACTTGTTTGCACCTACCTAAATCGGTTTTGCAGACTTTTTGGGGAAGCTCCTGGCAACCTTCCAAGACCAAGCTCCTCAGCCTTCAAGATCAGGTACAATAGTCTTCAGTTCGTACCTAGTAGCTATGTGTAGTGTCTGCACCAGGTAAACATCTGACAACTGAGCTATGGTTAGTCTTGCTGAACAGTTGCAACAAGCAGCTGTTATCAAACACAAATCTTCCACTCCACAATAATTGTGTGAGTCTTCTTGGAGATTTGTGAGAACCTGAGGGAGGAGGTGCATGCTGCGAGTGTCAAAGGTGATCATCATTTGTTAGTTCTTCTTAACATGTTGACACACTCTTCTTTGCTCCCTGAATCTGGAGATTCACACAGATAGCATTTCTGCAGTGGAATTCTTTGGTATCATGTTCATTGAATTGTTGAAACCTTCCAGATTGTTTGCATGAAATGCACAAACTGAAGCTAAGAATGATTTGTTTGCAACCCCTCTGCAAACCCTAAACATGTTGCAATGCAGAAACAGGAAAAATCATGGCACAGACAATTGCTTGGGTTGACATTTTGTTGCTGTTGAAGGTCACTGAACATATGTATGACCACCATTGATCCTCAACTTTTGTGGTCCACATTGAGAAAATATCGTAATCCTGGGGTACAAAACATGTTTTAAGTACCATGGCTGGAGTTTCTCATGTACTTGCATGTCTCACTCAACAAACACATACAGTGGCTTTGGCATGGCTCACTCTCAACACACAGCAAAGCAAACAAAAGTCTAGCTGCCCTGCTTGAAGGACATCAAAGGAAAGCTGCTTTTTTGGTGAGGAATGAATCACTTACTGTGTGTGAAGATCTTAAGGGAAGGATGACAACAATGCTAATACACGAGTGTTAAGACTTTTCCTTTGCAGTTCTATTGCAGAAAATGGATCATGAAGAACAGTTCTCAATTGAGTTCTTTTACTTTGCAAAGGCTCTGAGAACCTTTGTCAGATTAGACAATCAACAAAAAAAGGGCTCTAAATGCAGTAGTAAAGAGAGAGAGAGAGAGAGAGAGAGAGAGAGAGAGAGGAGAGCCTTTGCTTGGATCAGGATTTTGTTGTTGTCTGCAGGTGAAAGAATCTCCTACGAAATTCTAGAAAGGGGGGGGGAAAAAAAAAACAAAAGATGATGCGGAGATGTGCAGTCTTGAGAAGATTTGAAAGAGTCAGAAGAGTCAGAAGAGTCAGATTCCGTGAACTCGTAGTAAATTTGCTCTGACACCATTGCAGATGGCATTCTGAAGGAAGAGCAACCTGAGAAACCGCCTTTAGGGTTTCAAGAAGGACAACTCTCAGAGAGATGGAGCGCTTGTTAGGGTTTCAAGCGCGTATTGGGATTTCGAAGAGCGTGGGAGAGCACATATACACAAGTACATTTAGAGACGAGAACGAGCGAGAACGAGCGAGCAGTCGAGCGAGAAACGCACATCGAGAGACGACACAAGCGAGATAGAGCGTGTCAAGCTTGTATAAGCCATGGCAAGTACTACGGAGAATGCTCCCAAAGATGCCACAGAAGATCCAAAGCTCGACGTCTTTGAAGACGATGATGAGTTCGAGGAGTTTGAAAACGAAGGTGGTTGTTTTCTCCACTTCCTCATTTCTAATGTCTACGAGGGAAGAAAAACCTGTGTAAAGAACACCATTTCTCACTGAGGTTCTTTTGTTTATATATGTAGTTAGTTGCTTTCAGTGGTGTCCTTCGCTGCTTCTGCACAGTTCTAATCAAGCCGCTGGAATTGGGGGGTTGGTGGTTGTAGCAGATTGGGATGACAAGGAGGAGGATGGCAAGGATGCACTGCAGCAGTGGGAGGATGACTGGGATGATGACGATGTAACTGATGACTTCTCTGTGCAGCTTCGAAAAGAGCTTGAGAGTGCATCAGGTGAAGCTTAAAACAAAACAGGCATCTCTACTCTACTTGGCAAAAAGCTTCCAGGCTTCTGTGTATAGGTATTACCTGTTGCAAGGTTCAGGCATCTACTTGTTGGAAAAAAAAGCTTCTGCTCTTGTGTGTACACCTACCTGTTGCAAGGGTTCTGGTCGGAAATGTTAAATTTCGAAAACCTTGCAAGTATTTACATGGTAGATTGCTAATCAGCACTGCAGTTTTCTGGCAAACTTGGGAACATGTTTAGCAGTATATCTTGAAGGTTTTGCTGGTTTTTCAGATAACTGCAAAAATCACAAAGGATTTGAGGTGATTGTTATCACTGGATGTAGACTTCAGAAGATCAATGAGATTTTCTCTATAAGTGGTGCTTTTGTTCTTAATTACAGTTTTGTTGTCTCAAAGGTTTTTCCTTTGTTTGGGTAGTGTTGTCCTCCTTATGAAACTGAGCTTCATTTGTGTTCAACATGGTATGTAACAGAGTGTTGGGGTGCAGTGGATTAGGGTTTTCATTGTCTCATTTGCTTTCAGAGAGTTTTAGTCTTGTTTCTTCAGTATCAACAATCAAACAGCTGTGCATTACTGTTGCTGCTTTGCCTTAGAAATTATTCCCTCTGGATCGCAGTAACTGTGCATTACTGTCACTGCTTTCACCTTCGAGATTCTCTTTTAGGCTGGATTATGAGATCATCCCCTCTGGATTGGTCTGCACTGTGTACAATCAATCCATCATCAATTGAAATGGCCACGATAGTTGATCCCAAGACTTGGAACAAGTTGGATTTTACCTTAGAACAGCTGCAAGACTGGGAGAATACTGGAAGAAGTTGTTTATTGTGGCTTGCTGTCAGATTTTACCTTAAAATCAGGAACTGTTTTGATTTCTCTTTGCAGCAAACTAGGATGTAGAACCATAGCAGAGTATTTGGGATACTGCAAAATATGACAGAATGTGCTTTTGCAGTTCTGCATTTGGGAATATCCCAAGATGTACACCAATAGCATGTGTTGAGTGGGAATTTAGCACTGCTTGATTGGACAATACACTGGTTTACAGAACAGGTGCAAGGAACAGGCGCTCTTACAAAGTCAGATTTGCTAGTTTACTATTCAGCCATGCATGAAATTTGTCACCCTTGCAAGGTTGGTTGAGGTGTTTCAGTTATAGCTGAAAACGTATTCTCACAATCTCCAATCAATAGAGGTATGTGATTTTGCCCCAAAGAATGTGACTCTAACTGGTTCAGTTCAATGTTCAGTTCAATGTGTTTATCAGTAGCTCCATGGTTAGTATAATATGTTTAAAGTTTATCAAACAGAAGATCAAATCCCATTAAGGTCCATGTTTGCATCAGAAAACTCTAGGTGAAACTATGAGTTTAAACAAGTCATTGTATAACAAACATGTACTTGCCTTTGGAACAACATTAAAATTTTTAATTCCCTGTACAAACACACTTTTCCTCCATGTGCAATGCCCAACAAAATTTCACTTTGTTTCAATTCACTATAAAAGAGTTTTTAGGTTATTGAAAGTTTGCAATTGCAGGTAGGTTTTTTCTCCCACTCAATACATTGTCTTACCTTCTTTCACTGACAATAAAAACTACTTTTGTAACTCTGCTGCAAGATTTAAAAAGTTCAAAATCATTATGAAGACCTTGGGTGCAGCAGCTCAGGAAAGAAAGTTTTTAGGCAGCTGCAGTGGGTTGCACCATGCGACCTGGTAACTCAAATTTCTTTTGCCAGCCTTCAATAATCATTTCATCTGGTGAATTGGTGTTTTGGAAGCTTGGCCTTGACTCCAGCAACTGCAAAAACACAAGTTTGTATTGACAGCATTTAGAAAACTACCAAAAACTGTTTTTTCACATCTGAAGCAAGCCAAGAGTCTGCCAATTCCACACAATACAGATATCTTTGTGTGACAATGTGGCAAATACCCAAAAATGATAACAATATGCAAAATTGTAATTGAATGATAAAAGACTACTACTTTTGAGAATATTTGCACATTTGCATGAAAGATGGCAAAGATTACAGCTATTTTTTTTTTTCAAAAATTGTGTTTTAGAGTAGCAATTTTGAGAAACAGTTTTGCACATTTCCATCAAAGATTAGAGCTATAATATGATAAAAGTTTATTTGAATTCGGGGGTTGTGAAGTTTTGCAACACTTACATCAATGTACTTGTGAAGAGCTGTGAATTTGGCAGGGATTTGGAAGTCGTAGTAATACCCAAGAGCTATCCGCATGTGGTGAAGCTTAGGAATGAGAGCATAATCTGAATCAGTTGGTTTCTCACCAGCTATGTATGGCCCCTGGCACAATTTATTGTTTGTGTTTCACAGTTAATACAAAAGAATTCAAGATTCAACATATGATCACCATCATGTTGAAATCCCATGTGCAATTTGATGGAAAAAGGGTCTGTCAATCCATGATGCTCTGGAGTTCATGCTCTGGAATACATGCACAATTTGGTGAGAAAAAGCTCTATCAATCTATGATGCTCTGGAGTTCATGCTCTGTAATACATGCACAATTCGATGTGAAAAAGCTCCATCAATCCATCAGTTCTTGTGAGCTGCAATCTATGTGCAATTTGAGGTGTGTTTTTTGGTCTTACATGTGCATGAAGATGTTCGTCCAGTGCTGCAAGTTCCTTCAAAAGCTCATCCTTTGATTTGTCATCAGGGTTCTTGACCTTTAAGTAGCTTGTGAATGCCTGGAAAACGTTCAACCCACTGCAAAACCAAAGAAATGCCCCCACATGCAGATCAAGAAGAATCAGTCTCTCTGCTTTGTAGAAAAAATGCAAGTAATTGTGCCTTTGAAACAGAAAAAAATTGCTGCAGATTCACAGCTCAGATGTTCATGCAACAGGCTGCTGCTGTTCCAGATGAAGAGCTCAGATAGTGGTGCAACAGGTTGCTGCTGCAGATTGTCAAGCTCAGATGGTGTGATTGTTGTAAAGGGACTGGGGGGGATGCGAAGAAGCTCTTTGTACTCACATGTGTTTGTATTGAGGTGGTGTCTTGAGAGGAACTTGAGGATACTTCTCCTCAAGATGCTCAGCAATCTTGTCTGAATCTTGGATCCAAGTCTCTCCATCTCGCAGCACTGGCATCAAACCTTTGGGGTTCTTCTCTATGAACCTGTGTCAGCCAGTCAGTCAGCCAGTCATCATAAGAGGACCACGAGAAAAAAAGCAGCCAAACTCTTGTCACCATATTCTCCTCCACCAAGCTCTTCTTAGATGGCACCACAATGTTTCCCAGATTGATCACAAGCACCGACGATGCCGACAACTTCACAATTTTCTGATGGATCACAGAGAGGAGGACAAAGGGGACTTTCTGAGGAGCTATAGTTTGTGAGAGAAAAGGCTCGTACCATTCAGGTTTGTTCTCACCCTCCTCGATATAAGTAGCTTCGTACGGCAGCTTCTTCTCTGCAAGCTCCAAAGACAAAAACCTTGGTGCAGATCAGAGCTTGAAAATATTCAGGGAACTGAATAAGTCAATTAGAAACTAAACTCCTCCTCGTTCTCGTCCTCTTTCGAGAATGAAAGCGGAGTCTAAGGACACAAACATACATCATACACGTTCAAAATAGATCCCGGCAATTGTAAGAACAACAACAATGTGCGCTCGCAACAACATGCAATCGGAAGTTCTCAAACTTCGTTGCTCGCAATAACATGCTGCAATCTAAGGAAGTTCGAACTTCGTTGCTGGCAACGACATGCGACCGAAGGGCGTTCGAGAACTACTTTGCTGCTCGCAACAACATGCAATCGAAGGAAGTTCGAGAACTTTGCAATTGTTTGTACCTTCAAGCTCGATGTAGATGCGCTGCGAGAAAGGACCTGTAATCACAAGATGCAACAAAATCAATCGAGGCTGCGGTTTCTTAGATCATCGCTCGCCGCATGCAGCAATCGGCAAAAAGAAAGAACCGGATCATCATCTACAGAGTTCTACAGTAAGACTCTGCAAATGATCGCAGCAACAGTAGTTTCGATCATCAGCCGCGATTCTTCTTAATTCAGCAGCTGGAGTGGCGGCCCTGCCTGCACAGGAAGAAGCTACAAAATTATTTTGGTATAGATCCAGAAAAGCTTACAATCTCCACGCTCTTTGCTTGGACTTCCAGAGCCGGATTTCGCCTTCCCGAAAGCCTCCAAACCAGAGGACGCAGTTGCGTGTGGTGCCATTGCAGCTGACGACGCTCCTCCTCTTCCCGTAGACCACAGACTAACGAACTTCGAACGCGGAATCGAGCTACTACTCCGCAATGAAGAAGCAAAACAAGCTTCAAGAAGCTGCTGCGGTGGTCGCGAGGCACTCACAGATACAGAATCTCCAAGGCTTACAGCAGCACGAACAGGAGCTACGGATCTTGTAATTGCAGGTGCTGTTTTAGAGACGACGACAAGAACTGCACTACTACGATTGCTGCAGGAAGTATGGAAGAAGTTGTTGGCTGTTAAAGAGATTGTAGTGGAGAAAGAAAAATTCAAGTGCGGTGCTGCTGCTCTGAGAGCTGAATTGCTGCAAGAAGTGTACATGATTGACGGTGTTGGCAAAGGTTGGTATAAGAATATGTTCGTGTGTGTGGCGTGTAGTAGCAGCAGCAGAGGCGGCGGGGATTAAGAGAAAGCTCTGTATGGAAAAGAAGGTGTGGGGATCCCGAAAAGGGCATGACAGACAAGTGTCCACAGCAAGTGTCAGGAGAAGCAAAACACAGATGTTGGGGAGCGCAGCACAAGTGTTTCCACATGTCACGGCGAAGTCACTGGCTGCTGGATTGCAGTCATGCACAAGGATCTCCGCCACGGATCGGATGCCATCTCCACGGAACTATTACCTTCCTGAGCCCCTTTGCAGACAGACGGACAGACAAACAGGAGGTTACATGTTTACTCTTCTTTATACCATGTGGCGTTCTCTCTCGCTTTCTCTCTCTCGTTCTCGTCTGCTGCTTTGTTGGATGCTGGATCTCCATTCTTCCGCTTCTTCATCATCACCGTCAATGATATCTCCTCATCAATCCAAAGGCCCCAAAGATCCACCCCTTTCAGACCTTATTACCTTAGACAACAGGTTTCAATTACATTACAAAGACAACAGGTTTCAATTACACTCCCAAGTAATGGGTTACAATTGCAAAGATGCAGGCCACTTCCATCTTAAGCTATGCCGAGATGCAAGCCACTTCCATCTTAAGCTATGCTGAGATGCAAGCCACTTCCATCTTAAGCTTTGCTTTGGCAGTGGGTTAGAAAACAGGTTTGAATTATACTACAAAAGATAAGATACAAAAGATAAGATGCAGGCCACTTCCATCTTAAGCCATGCTATGTGTGCTCTGGTGCCTTGGCTTGTTAGAATGCTGTGCATTCTTGTTTAACCTTGGCTCTTGCCTTATGTTTTTTGTCCATTCTTACCTCGTCTTTTTTGTTTCCTTGGAATAAAGTTGGGTAGGTTTACATCAAAGTGCAACAACAAACAACATGGAATGAGATTCCTGAGAAACCAAACAGCTCATCCTCACTCACAAAGAATACTCTTTGCTCCTTCATCAAATTCTTGAGAGCCCCAAACCCTAAACCAGGTGTGCTTCGAAGCCTAAACAACCAGGTGGGTACCTACATTGAAGCTCGCATGATGCAGCATTGCTCCAGTTTTTCATATTCTGCCAAATGAAGTGAAGAAGAAGAAGAAGCTACATGAACTGAGATTCGGAAAAATTCTCTTCAAAACAAACTCGGCAGAAATTCAATTCTTGCTCCTCAGATTCTTCTGTTCTTCTTGACTGACTCACATGCAAGATTGTTGAAGCCTGGAGCCTCTGCCACACTAACATCCAAAAACTTCTGGTGAACTTCCACAATTGCAGAAAAACAGGGGAAAGGACAGAGACTTGTGAAATTCCGTTCCCTGCTGCTGGTGCTACAAGAGCTTGCTGCTCCAGGCAACAACCAATTAACAATTTCTGAAAAGGATTTGAGTGTTGCATCAATGATGACGAAGAAATTTTTCTAGAGAACAAACGAGCAGCAAATCTACTTGGGCGTGTGAGGAAAGTAGAATTTTAGGGTTTCAACAAAAACACGACATACCCATCATACAAACATGAAGGCTGTGAGCTTTTCCAGAAAAAGCTATGATTTGGAGAGCGTATGAGCATGAAGAAGAAGAAGCTCTTCATTGAGCTCTTCCAAGAAGGCTATGACTTGGAAATCATTACGAGTATGAAGAAGAGAAGCTCTGCAATGTGCTTTTCCATGAAACCCTAAATTCTAAGCCTTGGAGAGCATATGAGCATGAAGAAAGAAGCTTTGCATTGAGCTTTTCCAAGAAGGCTATGAATTGGAGAGCATTATGAGCATGAAGAAGGGAAGCTCTGCAATGTGCTTTTCCATGAAACCCTAAACTCTAAGCCTTGGAGAGCGTATGAGCATGAAGAAGAAGCTTTGCAATGAGCTTTTCCATGAAAGCCCTAAACCTTGGTGAGCATTATGAGCATGAAGAAGGAGCTCTGCAATGAGCTTTTTCATGAAAACCCTAAACCCTAAACCTTGGAGAGCATATGAGCATGAAGAAGAAGCTCTTGCTTGACTAGGAGATCAAGGAGCACAAGAAATTGTGAAATACACCAGGAGCTACACAAAGAGCTTGTGAAATATTCAAGGAGCTGACAAAGAGCTGTGAAAAGACTCCTCTGTAAAACCACAATTTTGTGTTCAGCTAAAAAAGAGATTTCCACACAAACCCAAATCCAAGTCTAAATCATACGTGAAACTGGGAAAAATTGGGCCTCACATTATTGCAGATACCCATTACAGAGGAAGCTGATCTGATCATTTCATATGCAAGTGTCTCTAAAGACATACATGTCTTGTACCATTTTGTCTAGTGATTGATTCCTTTGATTGACTCATCATCTCTCTCAGCTTTTGGATTTCCTAATTGGTACCAGCTTTTGCTTGTGCTTTTTTTCCCTCCCTTCTTCTTCCTCTTTGGGATTCATGCATACTGCTTTGCTTCTCAGGAATCCATCACCAGGGTTTAGGGTTTAGGGAAAAGAAAACCCATAATGTGAGGTAGGTTAACTGGCGATCATTCACAAGAGGAATTTAGCCAAATTTGGCTATATAGGTCAGAGAGGAAAGTAGAAAACTTCATATTGTTGCTCACATATATACCTTATGCAAGACATCACATTTACAATCATGAAACCCTAATAATGGCAAAAAGAGAAAAAAACCCAAACAATGGAATAGAGAATTTAGGCACCACATAAAACTGGCCCAGTTCCCAAAGTGTTGACATAGCCATAACAATTTAATTTTTTTTTGACATTTCAAACAGGTAATTAATTGCGAGAAATTTTGGCATTTCCAAAAATAATTTAATTACCACTGAACGTGTAAAGGTCCTATGGTAGGTGCAGTAATACAAAGAAATTAGACTTTTTTTTGCCCCCCATGAGCTTGGCAATTAAGAAACTCAAAAAGTACTAAATTTTTTGGCCAATTTGATTTGATTAGATTTTTTTATTTTTCCATTTGGCAAAATTTTGCCGAAAAAAAGTGTTGGTCCAAAAATTAAGAAGGAATCATAATTGTTAGATGTTCGATTGATCTCTAAATTTTAAATTAATATACATTTTTCCTTGGTCTTACAGTTATTTCTTGAATTCCTTTGATGAGTTTGACCACATTTTGGTTGCATGAAAAGAGAAGAATCATAAAATATAACCCCCGAAAAAAATTCAATAAAACTTCAAAATAGTTGCTTCAAAAGTTCTTATTTTATTTCAAAAAAGGAATGCGTTGAGGAAGTTATATATATATATATATTGCTCCTCATTTATCCAAACTTACAACACCCTATAATTTTTTACCTCCCCATAAAATAAATATCATGCTTAAGCGGTGGAACCGTAGATGGGTGAACTAAAAGAATTGAATATACGATCCAATTTTTGGCTAACAAAAATGGTGTAACAAATTATGTTTGAAGTTTGAATCCTACTACTACTTGCACATTTTCGAGGCCTTGGGGTTTCATATCAATATGGTAGAGAGGCTCTCAAAAACATGGCAAAGAATATGTCATAAAGCAAAAAAAAACATGACTTTTTATCAAACAATATGGTATAGTATAAGTATTGGGAACATGAAGGAACAATGGAAACAACATCGTCAACCACGTATGTACAATTCAGGGTTTCATAGGGTTCATATACACTGCCATTTCATATCCATTGTGGAGTTTGGGTTTGGCTAATTCTGGCTCGGTTATGACAAGGAATTGAACCCTAATCATCATGAGAATTCCAGTTTGCAGAAACATATCAGAGTTAACACCCATTGAAAGAAAAGGGGAGCAAGATCTCTCTGGAGTCTCTGGAGTGACAACAAAGTATATTGTATGCAAACTCTGAACATCCTTACAGACTCAGAGCTCAATTTGCACTTTGGACTGAGATTGTTGGTACTTAGAAAAGCAGAATGACTTTCTCTTGTTGTACAATCCCTGGCTGGCTTTGGTTGCAATGATTAGGAAGACGAACAAGGGTTTAAGCTGTCACACTGTGGGCCTTGCCATTTTTCAATAAAATTGAAAAGTATCTTAAAAGGCAAAAGAAGAAGAATTATGGAAATTCAAAATATTTCACCATGCAAAAAACAATATAATCTTCAAAAACAACCCTCTAAAAGAAACCAAAATCTTTCAAGATATGACAACTCTATAACTAATCTCGAGTTTCAACACAAGCCCAAAATATCATCTTTTCCAAAATCTTCATATAAAACTAGACCTATTATTGAGGACCTTGGCTGATGATGGGATCAAAAAAATTAATATGTAGCCAACACAAGGTTAATTAAACTTTATAACAAGAACAGGCCAGTTGGGAAATTACCAAGGTATTTTTGTAAGAGTGCAGTTGTATTTTGCCACAATTTCATGATAGCCCAAAAATGTATTAATTGTTAGCAATACATTTTTTATCTTCATTAAATTAACAATGTAATTTAGGGTAATTGACTCTCATTACTGAATTTTATTATACATAATAGGATATTGGCAATTATGATGTATTAAACATGGTGATAACATTAAGATTATTGAGCATTGCTATATAGATCAGCACCCAACACTATCGAACGTAACAAAGTCACGCATGAAATCATGCACACAAAAGCTTGTCGAGTTTTTATTTTTACCTTGAATTCTGGCAAATTGAAAGTGAATATAAATTTTGTAACACGGAACATAAAACCCCAAAAGTCACACACCTTAGAAATAAACCTTTCAAACATACAAAATAGCTAAAATCCTGTTCATATTGAACTAGCTTCTTCCAACCACAAACCAAATCTTAGATAAAAATCAATATTTTGCAATAAAAACTTGGATAAGAGAACATGCACTATAATAACTCTGTGTGAACAAATAAAGATAAAATAGTATAATATTTTAAATGATGAAAAATAATTAATTTCAAAAAAATAAAAAGAGCAACAACATGTATTGTAAATGAATAAATGTTACTTTACTTCTAATGACAACACCATTAGTGATAGTGCGGAACATAGGGAAGCCTTAATTATATATCTATATATAAAGAATTGGCCTGGGTGTTGAGAGAACCCACTTGTAGAAGTAATGCAAAATTGCAATTAGGTCTTGCCATCATTGAAACCTGCCCTGCTATGTGCATTGAATTTCGAAGTGGCTGTGTTTCTTGGTGTGATATTTAGCTACTGACCATTTATGTCCTATCCCATTGTCCTACACTACACAAGTGTTGTAGTGTCTCTTAACTGCTCACAAGCAACTTGACCCTTTTGAGGATTTCATAGTGTTAAGACTCAAAAAACACACATGGTCATTACCTAGTAGTAGATATTGGTGTGAAAAATTACCCATATTCATTTTCCCTCCTCCATTCCAATTCCCCTCCCACGTAATGCCCCTAATTCCATCAACGACATTGTAAATATGCAATAATCCACCATCACCAACTACTAGTGACTATTTTCCAACAAATCCGGTCGTTTAGACAATTTTTAAATTTTTTGCAATACATGTTCCCTCCCTTGGATTAATACCATAGTACCGATGTAGCAACTTTGACACTAATTTATATTATTTTCAGAAATTTTGATTTTTTAACAAAAATATTTCTTTTTAAAAAAGGAGAATCTATTGGAATATTCAGGAGCGTTCTAATTACATGGAATCTTTAGAAGGAAACAAAATTATTCAACACAGAAATGTTGAAGTTGGCATGGTATGATTGGAGTAAATTGCATGGACTTTGTAGAATAGAAAATGCATATTGAAGTCTAGAATATGACACAAAAGCTTGCATGACTTTTGTGAAGATTGTATGGCATTTCGATGAGCTTGTACCATGCAACACAAACTAAAGGAGTTCACTCATGAAGAGTTGCACAAAAAGATGAACACCAAATGAAGTCATACCTTTATTTATTATGGAGGAGGTATGACTTATTGGGTCAAAAGCTATCATATGAAGAAGTATGGATGTATCTATTGCAAGTGTGAAGGAACAATATTTTATATTTTAATTTTCCTTTTAACAAGAGTTTAAATTATTGTTCAAGATAAAAGAAAGAGAGAAGTTCTTCCAATGTGAAAGGAGATTCCCAATTGTTACAAACCGGTGGTCTAATCTTTGAAACATCGCCTTATGGATTCCACCACCCAAGTACAATTCATGCACAGAGAGATAATACATCAAAATCTCAAAGTAAATTTGTTCAGGCAAAAACTGGAGCAATTCCACCAGTATGCAAATTGTTAGTACACATTTCATCATCATCATCATCAAGTGTAATAACAGTGTGGGTAGTGAGTGGTGTGGGGGCGGAATAAAAGATAGGGTTGAATAATGCTCAGTGTGTAAGCAGCAGAGCCTCTTCTGACCTGACTACAAAATCCACCACCAGATAATAGATTTCCATCACCACTACCATCACCACCACCAAAGCTTCTCTCTCTCTCTCTCTCTCTCTCTCTTTCTCTCTCCCCTTTCCCTTTTAGTTTGGCAACACCAGAGTTGTTGTTGTACATGTAATAAGAAGAGCAACTGCAAGGATCTCTACTACTAGCCCTATGAATCACTCACACACACAGTAATGTTTGACTCCCCCTGGTCTTTAATAATTTCAACAAATAAAAACAAGCTGCTGCAGCAATGCTGACAAACCCTAAACCCTCCTAGGCTAGCCCCAGAAACTCTTTACCATTACCTACTTGACAGCCAGGCCCCAGCAAGAATGAGGGAGTGTAGTATTATTATATAGGCATGTATGGGGGCCTTATTAGCATGCCTCTCTGCCTTGCTGCTTTGTGGGTGTTGCATTTTTAATGAGAGAAAGAGAGGAGTCATAAATTCCAGCCATACTTAGGCTTTTTTTTTTCTTTTTTTTTTTTTTTTTTTTTTTTTTTGGGCTTTTGCATGTATGTATGTATGTATGTACATATTCATCATACATCAATAACTCTCATGAATTTTCAATTAAACCGTAAGGTCAATTAACTCTAAATGGAAAAGAGTATTATGATCTCTTAACCCACCTAAGGTAAATCTGCAATCTTGGTGTTGAGACCAATGTTGCCAGATTTAACATGGTCATCGGGCTGGTTTAGGTTCAAGTTCTAGGTTAGGTTTTAGATTGAAGGTAACTCATTAACTGAACATTAAATTTTTTTTTTTTGTTGAAACTGGATTTGGATTCTGACCATGAGACGAGCTTTGCAGAACCCTGAACATGAACCCCTTATCATGATGGTTCCCTATATAGTTACTTGTGTGAGTTAAAGATTTGCCAGATGTGAAATACCACCACAACCTTTATTATAGAGAGACCCTGGGTAGTGGGTCTGAAAAAATTAAATAAAAATTATTATTATTATTATTATTATTATTAATTTTGAGAGTAAACACTCACAATATATACTAACACAAGTGAAAGTGCAGTTGATTAGGATTTTCTGACTTTTGCTACAGTCATGAAATCATTTTTCATGATTAAGGGGGAAAAAAAAAGAAAGAGAGGAGATCACACACTTTCCTTACTTTTGCCCTTTCTGCTATCTTTCTTTTAACTTGTTGTTTTCTGTGTTTCTCTGCAGCAAATGTCCACCAAAAAGGTACTGAAAAAAGAAACTAAAGAACCATAGAAAACCCTTAAACCCTAAAATTCTATTGGTAAAGAGCAAACAGCAAAACTCTGCACACATGATGATTGATGATTGTACAAAAGTCTGATACTAGCAGCCTACACTTGGGGTGGGGGGGCTTTTGATGTGTGTATAACTAATTCAGGCCCAACAAGATAATCATCACCTGTTTACCTGTTCTTTGTAATTACCCAATCAGCAGTGCAAGTACTGAAGTAGGTATATTAGTTACAATAATCATATTTGAAATTTCCAGGTCCAAGTTAACTATGATTAGCTAATGACAAACCAATTGGGTGTGATGGTACTTGCATATTAGTACAGTATTTGGTAGTTATTTGTATTTCCTCTCTCTCCCTCTCTCTCTCTCATGTGGTAGAATGGTCAAAATTTGGGGTAGTAGATAGTGTTAAGTTACCCCCCTGCCATGCCACCAACACCCTTTGTTGGATTAGTATCCTAAACCCTAAACCTAGAACCTAAGGCACTGAACCCTCAAACTCCAAACCCTAATGGTCAAAATTTGGGGTAGTAGGTAGTGTTAAGTTACCCCCCTGCCATGCCACCAACACCCTTTGTTGGATTAGTATCCTAAACCCTAAACCTAGAACCTAAGACACTGAACCCTCAAACTTCAAACCCTAATGGTAAGAATTTGAGATAGTATGTAGTGTTAAAGTTACCCCCTGACATGAACACCCTTTGTTGGACAAGTATCCTAAACCCTAAAGCTAAGATCGTAAACCCTCAAACTTCAAACCCTAATGGTAATTATTTAAGATAGTATGTAGTGTTAAGTTACCCCCTGGCATGAACACCCTTTGTTGGACAAGTATCCTAATAAACCCTAAACCTAAGATCGTAAACCCTCAAACTTCAAACCCTTTTTGGAATCCCAGGTAAATCTAATATTCACTTTGGAGCTTTTCATAGTCTTCTCTATGATGGGTAGTGGTTTTGTTTGTTTGTTCATTCCTTCCTTTCAATGCAAAAATAAATAAATTTTTTGAAAACCTAAATGGGCATCACTAAAATGGGTCATCATGTGAAACAAATGAGAGATAAATGAATGATAAAGTCCCATGCCCAAGTATTTTATTTATTCAAGTTGTAAAGTTTTGATCATTTGAGAGGAGGTAAAAAAAAATTATAAATTTTTAGAAATAGTTTTAAGAACTCTAAAAGTCACACCTCTTGCTTTTCATAGTCACAAGAAGCAAGGTTTGTCCGTATGAGGCAATACTAGTATAAATGATGACATTAGGGTTAAGTGTGGTTTAGACCAAACTTATCAATGAGAGAGGCATACATATTTGTTGTGATACATCTATGTATGTGTGTATGTATGTCTATATGTATATTATACATATGTTTGTTTGTTGGATTAGATGCTCTCTATTAACCCACATGACTCTCACCAAATACGTGAGCTAGTAGTAGTGTACACACTACCATATAGCCCCACTCAAGTGGTGAGGGAGGAATTATGGGTTGCCGAGTGTAATGAAATCTACATTGAAGATTTTCCCCCGCTCTTTGCATAGGCTGTCTTTCTTCCAGGAATTTATTGTACCCACTGCAACGGGTGAAGAAAAACCGTGTTTTATGAACAATCTGCTTGCTTGCTTGCTGGCTGGCTGGATTGTGAGCAGCTTTCTTTCACTCAGCTCAAGTTGAATGTGACATGAATGTGGGTCAGCTAAAGTGGGGAGGGTTTTGGTGGGGATGGTTCCTGGAGGAGAGGGGGGGAGAGAGTGCGGGGTGGGGTGCCTATGTCCCTAATTTGTAAGGGGTATGTCATCAAAGAGGTCCTAAAGACTAGATGAAAATTTACTAGACTATTTGGATGGCACATTCCAAAGTGGAATTTTGACCTTCGAGAAAGGTAAGAAGGGGCAATTCTTTCATAGGGAAATATCGTTTGTTGGTCTTGCCTGCCTATCAAGGCAAGGATATTGTGTTTTAGATTCATTATAAAGAGCATAGTAGCTTAAGGGATTTGACCCCTGGGTAATAATAGGTGTATTTATATATCAGGATTTTTGAAAGATGATATTTTGCCGTGTGTTGAAACTTGTGATTAGTTATAGAGTTATCATATCTTGAAGGATTTTGGTTTCTTTTAGAGGATTTTTTGAAGATTAGGTATATTTTTGCATGGTGAAATATTTGAGTTTCCATAATTCTTCTTTTGCCATAAGATACTTTTTAATGTAAATGGCTAGGACACACCCCCCTTGTTTTTTTTGGAAGGTATCTCGTTTTCTTGCAGGGATCAATGTTTTTTTTAGTCTTGTAGATGATCTGGTCCGCCTTGTGATTTCTTAGATAATCTCTTCCGTCAAAAAAAATAAAATTGGGTAGGTCTTTTATGTTCAATGCCCTTGACTTTGGGCCTTATACACTACGTGCAAAAATATGTGCAATTTTATAAAAAAAAGTGTAGTTGGAGGGAGCATTATAAAGCATAATAGGCCAACGAGCTTTACAAAAAGTGTAATGCCCAAGGAGGTGAACATTATGTTTTTTGAATGCCTGTTGTTGTTTTTAATTTTTTGTTTCCTGTAATACCTTTTGGGTACCCACTTGGTATTACGAGAATTTTTAAAAAAAAACCAAAGTGGATCTTACTTTTTACAATGTGTAAAGCCCTCGGGGGCAGGCTTTATGGGAATTGGGCCCACGCTCAACTCTGCCTTGTTGGGCCCTTCTTCCAGTAAAGCCCTACTCATTGGGCCTTACCCTAGACATAAGGGCCTATGAAAATTCAATCTTTTCATATCATACATCATTCCTTTGGGGAGAAGGGG
>Ga0209611_10002589_pt1 | contig 31794 bp, 20 predicted proteins | sample S1TSphgellanicum_3_FD_187693 | JGI IMG/M metagenome (GOLD analysis project Ga0209611, IMG submission 187693) | Host-associated microbial communities from peat moss isolated from Minnesota, USA - S1T2_Fc - Sphagnum magellanicum MG (SPAdes) (version 2) | ecosystem: Host-associated > Plants > Peat... | reverse complement strand
ATTGCAAAAAAAGAAAAGAAGGATTTTTTTTTTTTTTTGATTTCATAGAAATTAAGAATGAAAATATTGAATCACATTGCACACAACTTGAGAGTTGAATTTTGAATTGAAATTCAATTTGAATTTAACTTATTGAAATGAATTAAATTCATATATATTGAATGGAACTCAAATTTCATTGAGTCAAGTTCAAGTTCCATTGAATTCATGAAATTCTATTAAAGAGAAAAGGAGATGCAAATCAATGCAACAAGTATTGAAAATATGTTTTTCATTTACATCATTTGCGATTAAGTTGTGAGGAAAAACAAAAAAAATGTTTTTCATTTATGTGATTTGTGATTATGTTGCATGATAGAAGGAAGCTTTGAAAAGACACAAATCCAAAAAGATAATTTTCAATGTTTTAAAACAATTATGAGAAAAGCCCCTCACATACCAACTCCAATATCTTGTTATTAAAATTATTACCCTAATAAAGTTGTGAAGGCCATGCCATGATATGTGCATTAATGTCAAATTTTTTCAAACATATAATTTTCATTTCAATTATATAATTTAAAATTATATACAACAACTTATTTTACTTAACAAAGTTTCCTCAAATTGCACTTAAATCAAAAACTACACATGAGGGAAATATCATGAAATACCTAAAATATTAAGTAGAATAGATCTTTCAAATAAATGAAATATCTAATCACTTGCCTCCTTTTATTTTTCATTATATCCTTTTAATCTAGTTTTAAATCACTAAAAGATTATTCACCCATAATGATCAAGTCACAAGTACCACTATTATTTATTATTTATATTTTTACTTATGCACATGGCATCAATAAATTACCTTCATGGCGTGCAAATGTGACAATATATTTACAAATATATTTCTAATGGTAAGGTTAATGAAAACTTAAATATAATACCTGAGAGAATTTTCAAATTTGAAGATTTAAACTTATATCAATAAAGGTAACTTATTAGTTTGAAAGCAAGCTAGGTAAGATCTTTATATTTGTCACAAAGTTACTCCCCTTTTCTTTTATTATGAAATTTTTGCCTTTATATTTGCACAATTTTTTTTTGGAAAACTCCATTCTTATGGTTCCAACTAAAATATTCTTTTAAAAAATAACATAAATTTTTCGTAGGCAATTAGCATTTCAATGTTTATAAGGAGCCTTTCAATATTTGTGCATAGAAATAAAGGATGAGGATTATTAAGAAGTGACAATTAAACAAGTTGTCAAGGATATGAAAACTAATAACAAAATGAAGCCTTGGTGTTCATAAAGTGTGAGTGTTATGAACATGTTGTTCAAAAGGAATTAAGTAATTCAAAAATACACACGGTGATGCTTACTACACAAGAATGAAATGATATTTTAAAAAAAAACCTTCAAAAACTCATTCATGATAAGGAACTAAAGATGAGTGGAATGAATTGAACTCCAATTTCAAAAAAAAATCAAATTACCACAAAAGAACCAAACACCATACTTCATTAAAGGAAATGACTACTAAGGAGCATGATAAGAACTTACTATGACGATTCAACAAAAAATATAATGAGACAATTGAAATGTTCTAAGAAAAGTGCATCATCAATGTACACTAGTGTATGTGAAAAGACTATAAATTGAATGTAACACAAACTATGTTGTGCTAATACTAGAAACAAACACACAAGATGAGCAAAGTTTTGCATGGTTACACTTTGTTAGGAAAGGATTCCTCATCCATCACTATGTGCCATATGCACAACATCCAACAACAAAACAACAATGCAATACACAAGTTAAGGTCAATTTTGTGAACAATCTTTCTCATGACCTTTATGTCAATTTTTCAGTTTTTGCCCAAATTTTTCAATGAATAGGCCAATTTTGGTTCAATTTGATCCAATCTTTAATGCCAAAATTTCAATTTTGGTCATATTTTTCTAACATCCTTTAACCTGGCTTTTATATCAATCCTTTGTACACTTGATTTGCACATATGCTCCACCTATTGCATAAGTTCCATTCCATCAATTTGCATTACGCATGGGGAAACCCACTTTGGGCTACAAACATGTAAATGTTTTCTCACCAAAGTGTGAACAAGATAAAAAAAAAATCAACAATACCTCCCAAAGCAATTCATGAATAATTATAATAAATTGATGTGACATCATGAAATTGGTCAAACAATGTTTAAATAATGCATAAACAATGTTTAATTCATGTTTAAACAATTTTCTCAACCACTGATTACAAGCTTTGAAAAATGTTTCAAAATCTTTTATATTTATTGGATTAATTTCAATTTAATTCAAATATTGATGTATCATATATATGATTTGTTGAAATGAAATTCTCAAAATTAATTAATTATTTGACAAACATGTGTAAAAGTTCTCAAGGTATTATGATACATCAATTATCAAATACTTATACATGTTTGTCACATAATTAATTACTTTTGAAATCTTCATTTCAACAAATAGATTATTCTTGAATGTTCGATATTTTTTTTCTCCAATATTTATTATTTTATTATTTTTGAAAATAATACAACTAGTGTCAAAGCTACCTAGGTAATGTAATATATAAAAATATTGTTCAAACATAACTATTTCCAACAATAACTTAATTTATAACTAAACTTGCAAACATGTTACATAAACATTACTTACATTAAAAATGACTCCTTTGATTATGTTTGCACTTGCCAATGATCAAAGCCATAAACAAAAACATCAAATTGATTATTGAAGTAATGGATTTGATTAATCTAATGTAGTTGGAGATTAAAGAATGACACAAAAGATCCATGTACACAATATTAGAGGCCAACTAAAGTATTTCAAGGAAAAAGACATGAAAATTCATAAGATAAACAAATATATAATGAATGTTTCTTCCAACCCAAACAATACAATGTGTCATGTTTTCATTTGATGTGTTATGAAATTTGGCATTTTATGCATAAGTAGATGACAATTAAAAGTGGTATTAAATTATGGGGGTAAATTAGCTTAGGATTGGTTATAATATGAACACGGTTCTAAACATATAGACTTTTAGAGGGGAATTGGATAAACATTTAAATTGGGTGTTTTCATATAAAAAAATTAATTTGATATCACACCATTTTCTTGTGTTTGTTATGTAAATGTTAAGCAAGTTCATGTTTTTGCAAGAGTTTGGTTGTACTTGGGTTCTTGTGGGACTTTGCAAGTGTATAGGTTTCTATTCCAAGTGAGTAGTATTTTGAATATAACAATTGTAGCTTGATGTTGTTTGATTGTATTCATGTGAAAGTTTTGGCATTTAAGATTGTGCAATGTGATTTTGAGTTTTGTTTACCATTGTGTGGTGTGGTTTGTGTTTTGCCATAACATTTTTTAAGGAATTGAATCCCAACTTCGTGCTTGTGTCATAGAGTGTAGAGAGGGTGTGAGGTGTGGGAAAAGAACAAAGAGGAAGGCTTTGTCACTTTTGTAAAAGGTCACACCTTCACCTTTTTTCTCCTTTTCCTTTTTTCATTATTTTTGCACCATTTACAAGTGTGCACTTATCAAAAGCACGAGAATTATATAGACAAATAATGAAAAGACAAACCTAAGCCTAAATCCAAACATAGAACATAAAAATTGAAACAAAATCACAAGATGTTAAAAACAAAAACGTGAAATGCACTAACAAAAGTGCAAAAACAAAAATTATTGTGATAAAACATGAAAATAAAAACACAAAAATAACATAACAAGGTACTGAAACAAGATTAAACTTTAAATTGATATTGAATGAATTAAAAGTAATCGAGGTCCTACCTTTATTTACACCCCTTTAGGCCTTAACTCAAGGAAATTTCTATGGACATTTCCATGTGCCCATTGACCATGGAAATTTATTAAAAAGTTTTTAAATTACAAATGAATTAATAATTAACTATGATTTAACTAAGAATGAATTAAAAGTTAACTGTGAATGACCTAAAAATTTAATTTTTAATCAATTGAAAGTTGATTGAGAATGAACTAAAAAGTTAATGCAATTGAATTACAAGTTAATTAAGAATGAACTATGAATTACTTATAAACAAACTCATGATTAACTAAAAGTGAACTAAGAATTAACTATGAATCATGAATGAGCTCCATTTGTCATTTGAAAGTGATAATCGTAACAACATTCCAAAATTCTACTCATGTTCATGGAATAACATCTGTGATACTATCAAAATATGTTTTAAAAAATATTGTCAATGTGTTGAATCTATAAAAAAATATGTTGTTTATTTGGATAAGATATTTATTAAAATATTCCATTTGTTCATGTTCTATTCACCTACTCACAAAATAACATCCTTGATTTTAACTTTGCTTCATATCCATCAAAATATGAAAATGAAATGTTATGTTACATAAAAAGAGTAGATGTAAATTAAATTTTAAGAATAAGTTATAATTTTTTTGTGCAAAATGTCAAATGAATTATTTGCAACGTTCTTGTTTCAACACAAATGTTTATTGTTCAACACTTCCAATATATTTACTATGGTGACCTTTGCTAACGTATTTGTGAAAAATCATTAATTAAAACAACGAATGACAACCTTTGTCCTCCAAAATTTGATTTTTTCACCATTTCAAACCAATTAAAACAAATACCCATTCATAACCTTTTGATACAAGATCAAAATGTATAAAATGCAAGAATCATTCATTGAGCCAAACATACCAATGAAAACTTCTTGAATGTTCATTTAATAATCAACCAAGATTGTCCATTTCATGTTGTAAACTTTGAATTTGAGAAAAAAAAAACCCAACAATGTGTCCTCTTGGTTTTTGAATGAGTATTTGATTAACATCAATAACACCATATTGGATGGATAGTAGAAAACTAAAATAAGTCCCCATTCACAACCTTTTGATACAATATTGAAATCAACAAAATGTAAACATTGTTCATCAAGCCAAACATACCAACAAAAACTTCTAGAATTTTTTTCTAGAATTTTCTTGTAGGAATCAACCAAGACTCGCCATTTCATGTTGCAAACTTTGGACTTGACAAAAAAGTAACGCCCAACAAAAGGCTTTCTTGGTTTTCGAATGTGTATTTGATTAACATCAATAACATCATATTTGATAAATGATAAACCATACAAGTTCTCAACCCTCATCAACATTTCTTTCTCCTTCTAGTTATTTAATTTACATGTTGAACACAACATTCACAAAACATACACAAACTCTCATAAGATCAAGTAAATAATTTATTTATTGATAGCGAAAATCTCATTGCAATACAAATAATTTGCTCCATGAAAAAGTTTATAAAGTGAACTTGTGCAACACAAATTCCAATATTACACCACATTTGTAGTTCATGTATATTTGTTTTTCATCAAATGCTTTAATTTTTTACTAAAATCAAAACACAAATTTTTTACTAGTTCTAAAGTGCTTGATCCATCTTAAATCAATCTATTGAGTCATCAAGTTTAAAGACAATTTTATTATTTGAAAAGGTGGATATTTTAAGACAATTTTAATTCCATTTACTTCTAAAATAAATAATTTAACATTCAGAATTTTGATTGATTCATATTTTGCATTTTGATATCAGAAAAATAAAATTTCCATACTTTAAATCTCATTGGAATCTTGGGGAATTCTTAGATTTTAGATGTTTGGCAAAATGTATTTATTTGTTCACTAAACTACAAAATGAAAGGTAAATACTTTCCATAAATTAAATTTCAAATCTATAAGCTATTGGGCAATGTTCATTCTGCAATTAAATTTGATAAACCAATAAAATGAATATTTTCCAAATATGAATTGAATAATTCAGCCCTTCACATTTTCTTACCATTCCAATATCGGTGATTGTCTTTTTAGATTAATGTTGCTTTTGTTGAGTTGTGGGATTAGTTCAATTAAGAGAGAATTAATTTTTAACATCTAAAACAATGTTGTTAAATACACCTTAAGCTCAACAACATGGTCTTAATGAATTTAATTAAAGCTTTTTCTTTCATTTGTATAGTGCTGAACAAAATCAAGCATGTGATGCAAATGTTATTGAACTGAACTTGGGGTGGTTTGCAAAGGAGATTTTCTTTGCAAAATCATGAAAACAACCAATTTGGAACAAGGGGTGCCTTGCCATTTACATTAAAAAGCATCGTTAGGAAAAAAAAGAATTATGGAAACTCAAATATTTCACCATGCAAAAATATAATCTTCAAAAAAATCCTCTAAAAGAAACCAAAATCCTTCAAGATATCATAACTCTATAACTAATCTCAAGTTTCAACACAACCCAAAACATCATCTTTCAAAAATCCTCAGACCAAAATAGACCTATTATTATTACCTTGGGACCAAAATCCCTTAAGCTACTATACTCTATAATAAATCTAAACACAATATCCTTGCCTTGGCAGGCGAGGCCAACAAATAAGATCATAACATAATGAACATACTCTGTTTTGTACAGTACAATAATCATACTCTTCAAACAACATCACTTTGAGCCAACAAAGAAATATCCCAATATTGTGAATTATACTATTCCAAACCAAACCCGCAACAATATCATCAAGAAGCACAATGAACTTTTGTGAAACTGTCTCATTGCAATGGCTTCACTGCATCTTCTAAGGCATAGACAATTTTACTTCAAACAATGTCACTCACAGATTGCAGGATCCTACAAGGGAATTTTGTTGGGACAGTCCCTCCAATATCATGCATATGTTAGCACCGCAACTTCCACACATCAGCTATTTGTGGTCAATACAGAGCTGGCAATTGTTCAATTTCAGCTTGTGAGCTGTGTTCCTCAATGAGTAATTGTTCAATGTTGTAAGAGGAGAGTGCATTGTAAGGAGTTCTTGAAAGCTACCCATGGCTCTCACTTGCAGGTTCAAAAGACTTACATGAGAGGTCAGGGCTTTGGGTTGGTGGAGAACAGAAATTTGAGGAAATTCCCTAAAAGAAATCCGTGCTGCAGCAGCTGCCTGGTAGAGTTGGGGGGGGGTGTACTACAGTTTCCTTGCTGCTTTCTTTCTGTGTGGCTGTGCAAGTGTGGCCCCATCATTTCGATCTTCATCTGCCTCCACCTCACCATCGCTCTCATCACCCAGCTGGGAGGATGTGTATAACAAACTAGCAATATCATTGCCAATGCAATCACAAAATCGCCTGTTGCAGACCATATGTTTTGTCAATTAGAATCCTTTCCAACAATCTGTGACAACTGTGCTCCAACTCATAAGGTTAACAAGCAGCTCGTTGCATTAATGGCTCTGCTCCATAAATGAGATCAATGAGTATGATAAATATTCAACATACTAAACTGGAAACATATGGTGCTTAGCATGGTGAAGCCCAAGTGGATCCATGAGTTATGCTGGAAATGTTTCTACAGTGGACTCCACATGACCCTAGAATGTAAGGGATACCAAAGTTTTCTGGGTGCATCACAATGTCTTACCCTGAAGGGCAGAGCCAACAAACCCTGGAACTAAAAGACAGGCTTTGTCGTCAGAAGAATTAGACATAATAGGAGACTCCAAGACTCTTCTCTCTGAAGAACTAAAGTAAAGGAGTCTTTGGCAAGATAAGCGATAGCATTCTAATAAGTCCTGTGCTAGTGAAGAACGGACCTGCTGGATTTGGCAGCAAGTATGACATGCTGTCCCCGCACACTTTTGTGCTTACTCTGAACCATAGAGGAAAATACAGCTGCTGTCAAGCTCTCAAGAAAAAGTGCAGTTGCTTGCGTGACGAGTGCAATCCCATCACTGGCCACTAGTTTAATATCCGGGTCCAGCTTGATGATCCTCTTGACCCTGGATTGGGGAAATGGTGCAGTAAACTCTTCAGCTCCCAGATTCCCATCTCCTTCATCGGGGCTGCCGTCTCCTCCATCACCTGCACTAAACTCGCCTTGTGCAACAGGCATATCTTTGGCCTGCTGCGGCTTCCTTCCTGTTGTAAGTAAACAGCTAGATTTCTTGTTGGACCGATCTTGTTGTCTGCTGAAGGCTTGTTTCTCAGCATCCGTGAGAGCTCTCCATCTCTCCCCTAGCAACTTTGCTACAGCACTCGCAGTTGCAGGCTTTCCAGCAGCCTGGAGCTCCGCCTTCACAGCCTCGCGGTTCTCATTTGCAAAAGAAAAATACGATGAAAGTCTCTTTGTGTTGCCAGGTGCTGATTTGTTTGTGTCAGTCGAGACCACCGCACCATTGACAGCACGCGCATTATCTCCCTCACTGGCAGCTTCTTGGTTTTCCTCCAAGGAATCCACAGTCTGTAGTTCTTGAGCATCCGTAGCCTCCAAAACCACTGTTTGATTTTGCTGAATATCATCGGCATTGGAAGCCAGAGCTAGTCGCTTCTTCTTGTTGGATTCCTTAGCAGCAGATTCTACAATTACAACTTCCTGGTCTGCAGCAAAGCTATCCATAACTTGACTTTCTTCATCACGGGATTTCACAGGTGGGATGCCTTCAAACACCTCGACATCAGATGCCACGCCGCACATCCCTGGACTTTCTTCCAACTCTTTTTCAAAACATCTGGAACCTGCATCCGTTTCCTCTTCCTCCTCCGCGTGCATGGACGCCATGCTCTAAACTGCAAATCCTTTCACAAGTCCTCACACAGACAGCGACAAGATAAATGGCCCCGAAACCTTGAAATCCTCAAACAGAGCAGAAGACGTGAAAACTCCAGCACAGAGCGCAAAGCCTTCTTTTTCATCTAGATCTGGAACTGACGCCTCACGCTCGGAAGCGACGCAAGGAAAAGAGGAGGAGGCCATGTGGTCGCCATCGCCATCGCACTTGGGATTTAGGGTCTAGGAATGGTCTTTTTGAAACACTGCTTCCGCGCGCGCCAACTACGGTTCCTTGTTCCTTCCATCCTTCCGCCAGAATTTAGGGTTTAGCGCTCTGCACTAAGTGCAATCTTGTAATTGAGTTGCCGCTGCTGGAGTTTGCAGCGTCAGGAGGTCCTGCTGCTTCCGATTGACTTGCTTGAAATTTTTGCTCTAGGTAGTTGAACAGCAGATTTTCTTCAGGGATTTTGCAACTTGTTGATGAAGGAAGGAATTTTGCTGGTTTTCGGGGTTTTGTCCGTTATCGGGCTGCTGCCTTGACAAATGCAATGGGAGGCGGAAGAACATTTGTTCCCGCAATGTGTGTACGCCGTCTCCAGCGCATCGCAGCACACGATGGATCACCTACTCGTCGGTTTTCTTATACTAGTGGCGTTGGAAATCCAGGTATGACGACATTTCACTGAATCCTTGATCTTCTAGAGTTGTTGCTTAATGAATCTCTACACACACAGCACTTCGGCGGAAATATCTACTTTTCGTGAGAGAACCTGCGGAATTGGCGGAGCTTGTGTGTGTGTGTCCGTAAGTGATGAGGGTTCTTCAATCTGTTCGTGATGAGGATGCAGGCGGTGCTTTGAATGTGATGGAGTACTTGCGTGCTAGCACACTGTTTCTGAGTTGGAATCAGTTTTCTGTGCTGAAAAATAGTTTCCAGTCGATGAGCACTGGTTCCTTACTTAGAGCACATCCAGCCTCTCGGAGCATTTCAGGTAAATTTCTTTGCAATTCCTTTGTTTAGAGCCTGCATCCTGGTGTTGATGGTCTTTCTATAAAAGAACTAGGGTTCTCTCTTGCATGTAGGTCAGAAATGATTCATATCTGTATCTGCAGAAGGCAGTCTCATCTTGCGAAAGAAGTTACAAATTGCTTTGTGTGTGTGCAATCTCGAATTCAGCATTGACAACCAAGCTGTTGAAGGAAGGAACAACAATAGAGACTTTAGGAGGAGTGATGGATCCTGAGGTATGGGGTGACACATTATGTTGCCAGTTCCTGAAATTCTATTCTGGTTGAGGCAACAAGATATTTCCTAGCTCCACCCCCACCATCTCCTCACAATTCCTGGCATGCTGCAATTCAAGCACATATTTCTTAGCATTTTTATGCAGATGGTGATCACAGATCTAGCCTCTCAGCATTTAACTCCTGCAGATTAGGGGGATAGTCCAGTTTGCAGTGTTCCTGCCAGTATGATTTGGTTTGTGGGTTGGAGGTTTGTGCTGCCCAGAATGAGGCTTCGCTGAGGATTGAGCTGTTAAGTTCCACAGAGGAAACAAAGCCCAACATGCTGAATAGACACCCTGAAGGACGAGTGGTATTTGAAGCACCAATGAAGCTCTTATGTGATATGCTTCACAAGAAAGGGTTTTTGGATAGCAGGACTCAACCAGCACCAATTGATCCAATCTTGACTCAAGAAGATCATCGGATTGTGGCTTGGTACCGAAGCATTGGAACTGGAATCCTGAACTATTACCTCTTCTGTGACAATTTGACCAAAGTAAGATCCATTGTCAATTACCATTTGAGATGGTCTGCTATTTACACACTGGCTAAGAAACACAAATCAAGTTCTGCTCAGGTCATCAGGAACTACACAAAGAACCTGATAATTACAAAAAATGGAGAAAAACTGGCATCGTTTCTTGACCCAGAGGAGATCAGTCAATACAAGAGACAGTTTTTGAAGACAGACCACACACCTCCAGAAATACTCATAGATCTGCTTTTTGCAAAGCTGGTTCGAAATGCAGTACTTGGGGAGCCATGTGCAGTTAAGGGGTGCACAGATCCAGAGGTTGAAATGCATCATATACATCAAATTGAAAAGGCAGGTGGGAAGCATAAAGTAAGGTCTGTTCGAGAGGCGCAGATCTTGGAGGGGATCAAGGCTGTCCAATCAGCCCTGAAAAAGAAGCATATTCCACTTTGTGCAAAACACCATGATGATTTACATATGGGGAGGGTGTTCTTGAGCGATCTTGATATGAATGTCATCATTTAAACACAAAGTGGATCCATGAAAGTTCACTGAAGAAGGATGAGCTTCAGTAACGGTGAGAAGTTTTTAGTCCTTGCTCTCTATTTAGTCATGGATTGACAGACTAGGTTGGAAAGCACTTCTTGGTGCTGGATATATGAAAATGGAACAGTCATTGCTGGAAGGGCTCTGTCTAAACATGACCTGTAGATATTCAAGAGCAGCTGATGATTGGTGACTGTCATAGTGAGTGTCCACTGACCATTGATTTGTGTACCTTCAATGGTTGGATGCATGTATATGATGCTCAATGTGGGTAGTACCTGATAAAATTGTCATTTTTTGGCAGAATAGGAACTTAAATAAGAGGTTCTTGGTGGATGATGCCAAATACAGCAAAGAAGGGAAAACATGTTTCTCAAGGACTGTATCCAGAAGGTTGTAAGACTACCTGCAGGTCATTCAAAGTATGCAATCAATCACTTTTGGGTCCTCCCTCATCCAAGGGCAGTTGAAGATGGTTAGTTAAGAGGTTCCAGTATGTACACAAATTTGGATTCAATCTGGCCTGACCATTTCACCATGTTAGACACAGAAGACTTCAAGAAGCAGCAAGTTCACATCCAAGGTTCTGCTGGAATATATGAAATTGTAGGAAAGTGATGTCCTGGTGAAACTATTGCTTCTTTTGAATACCTTTGTTGCCCACCACATGTCCTCATCATTTGAATTTTAGGGAGAGCAGATGCCAAGACTCAAGATTGCTGAACACCTGTCCAGTGATGAAAAATGATGTAGTTTGTTGCTATTGCTATAGGTATAGGAATTTGTTTTCAGAGTTAGCAGGATTCAAAGTTTTAGAAACCAATTCAACCACTGCCCCTAAGTCTGTCTCCACTGCAAAAAAGTTTCTGGACCTGCAATTTTTCTTCTTACCATGTTTCTTCTTATCTGGGGTGCAGGGGATCCTAAATTGTGAGGCTGAAACTATGGCAAGTGGGACTGTCATTATGATGTTCAAAAGCTTTGGGCTTGTTGACACATTAGGAAAAAGCCTAGTTTCCTCCTTATAAGCTTCGAAAAGGCAGTCTATTGTGTAAGAGCATCTCCACCAGCACACTTCACAACATATTTAAGATGAACCAGCTCCAGTCATACTCGGAGTAATTGCAATAAAACAGCAATTCAATAATGGGTGGTGTGTGGTGTTTGATTTTAGGATTTTAATGTCAATCTATGTCTTAATTAGGCTTACCTTAGTTGTCCATAGCACAGCTTTCTATGTTGTTCTCTCTCTTTGAATCATAATTCAGTTGAAATCAACATGGGTGTGTCTTTACAACTGCCACTTTCTTTGCAGCCAGAGAAGGAAATCAGCTGACTTTTATCTCACCCAGCACTTTATGTGTACATGGAAAGCTTTAGTGACTTTGAACTCTTGGGATCCCTGAACAAATTTGATGGGACACGGACTTTGATTCCTCCCTCATCGAAGAAAGGGCATTTGCAGTGATGCTTCTTTTGCCATCTGCAGCTGCTAATTGGCTTGAGTTAGGAAGCAGCTACTCAGGGCTATTAGCAGAGTTTCAGCACGTTGTCAGACACCTTCACAGATTCACAAACTGATTAAAAATGCATTCTCTTGAGCAACCATCTTGTGACGATTCACAAAGTCAGTTATGTCGACTCTAGGATTGGGAAAAAATGAAAAAGATAAATTGCTCTCAAAATTGTCCTCAATCCATAGTATGTCTTCCATTCTTACCAAACTTGAGCAACAAGGGTAAAAAAAAACAATGAAAAAAAAACCAAAAACCAAAGAAATAAGCAACTTTGGACTCTAGCTTACATTTTGGTTCTCCAAACCATGAGCTTTCCTTTAAGCTCTTTTTTGTCCAGACCAATTGATTTTTGCTCCAAAATGATATCATGTAAGCTAAATCACGATTTGATTCATCTTGGTCATGGACCCTCATCTAAAGGCTTTGAGACCAATTTAAAGCTCTTGACCAATAAAAATGCTCAAATTTCAAAGGAACTTGATCCTTGAACCCTTGTCTAAAGTGGGTTGTTAGGTGCTTGTTATGATAAGAGTATCTGTTATAGAACAGTAAAGACCAAGTGTTGTGTGTATAAGTGTAAATAGTTTACACTTAGAATGCCCAAGCTGTGTATGTACATACAGGGCAATGTAAGTGATTATCAAATACATTTCACATAGTGCCATGTAATTGTTTTCAGGCATGGAAGTAAATTGTATCCTACACTTTGCATGCACCAAAAGCATACAACAATTTAAATTTTGCAATGTCTGAAAAGAAAAAGCTTGTCAATAGAGTGAAGAAAGTAGAACAATGCCAGGCTGAATCTGAATCTGAATCTGTGTAGGCCTACTACTACCTACCCCCTGGATTGTTTATTGAGAAATGAACAAATGGAGCTTGGGGATGCAAATCTGCAAAAGCCTAAGTGCCTCAATGGGGCCCCCCAAGGTAAAGAGGAATGGCAGACATGAGAGTGAAAATCATGAGGAAGGATCATCACAAAATGGCCCCTCAAAAGAAACATGGCAACTTGAAGAGAAATGACACATGAAGTTTGCCAATGTCTGTCAGTGGGGTCTATAAAAATCCCTTAAGCTACAATAATACTCTATAATCAATCTAAACACACAATATCCTTGAGGGCCTTGGTAGGCAAGGCCAACAAAAATTATATCCTTATTAGGGTTTCCTCTCCTCAGTCCTAAGGGGTGTGCAGTGGAGCTTGTTGTATCGTATAACCCTCTCTTCTGCATAGGCTTGCTTGGACGTCTGTTTTTGAGATCCGATGATGGAAAATTAGTCTATCATTTTGTTGGGCGCTGCAAGAATCGGATGCGAAGGAGAAATGCCAACAAGTAGCAGCATACTGTGGTGGTGTGTGGAGAACAACGAGTCGAAAGAAGAGCTTTTTTTGGGTATGAGTAGCTAATGTGGCAGCGGGAAATGGGAGTAAAAAGCAGACTGTGCTGTGAGAGACAAGATCAAAGGAAAGTATTTTGGAGTACGCACTCCTTTTGGGCAATCCAACCTGCATTTAAATAAGGTATGTTGTTGTGCAGATGCTTTCTGGTCAAGTCCATATTTTGGCTTTCAACCCCCCACCACACCCCCATCTTGCGTGTTGGAATCCTCGACCTAATTTCTCTTTCAGTGAAGGTTCGAGTTCTAGATATGGTCTGACTTCTTTAAGGGGGTTTAGTTGGACTTTTGCGTTGTTGAAAAATGTAACGGTTTAGGGTTTGTATCGCTACTTCTCTTCACAGAGTCCAAAATATTTTTGCCTCCAGATCCGGAGGTCTCTTCATTTTATCTTCTTCCTCCTTCTGCCTCAAGTTAGCTCCCCTTAAAAAATTGGGTCTTTCTGGTGCTTCAGAATTTGACCTAAGGTAATCAATTGGATTTTGTAACTCCAATTGGCGGAAATTCAAGTAAAGTCATCTGGTAGAGTTCTTACATTGATTCAGTTAATGATCTGCAATTGAAGTTGGGGATTCGTCAGCAAGCAAGAGAGAATTGAGCAATGGTGAAGTCAGCTTTGAGAATTGCACATGGAGGGTGCTCAAAAGTACTGTTTTGGTATCAGAACTCAACATTCTTCCATAATTCTCAAGGCCACGACAACATTTGGAAGAATGTGCGACTGCTCACTACAAAGCAATTTGTCCCCCCCAGGTTTTTCTTTTTCCCAATTTCTTTGTGTCTTCCAACATGGATATAGAGACATGTTTGATTGGTCCTTAGACTACCATGTTTTGGAAATTCAGTTTCAAATGACAACAGTCTCATGTTTCTGTTGAGAAAACTGAAACCACAAATAATCTCTACTGAATTGCTACTCAACATCTTGGCCCAAGTCTGCATTTGGCTTCTGGCATTGTGACAGAAACTCAGGATGCAGAATTTTGTGTAAAATTTTGCCTGAAATGGGGGAATTCTATCTTTATCTATGTCCATGTTGGGGGCTAATGAAGTCAGTTGGAGAGTCATGGCAGCTAGTCACTGCTATTTGTGATGAAGGTGATTGTATGGTAATTTGTGAGTGACACTCATAAGGTTATGACTACACCCATTCTTGTTGTGTTAGTTTTTGTTTTGCTGTAACTGATATTATGGTTATGTTCAATGTGTTATTGTTGAGTTTTCTCTGCAATCTATTAGATATCTACTGAAGAAAGGTATGACAGTCTTTTTCATTGTCTTTTTTCTCCTTCTTGCCACTCTACAAGTGATCATACTTGCAAGATATAGTTTAATTGCTTTGGGTTTGTAGTGGCATTCATGAACTATAACATAGTGGAGAGGAGAAATCAATTCTGGATTATAAGTTACCTTATGATCAGTTAGCTTGAAGTAAGGTTGCCAGCATTCAGAGATGAAATAAATTCATACAGAAGCAGCAGCATGTGTGCATGGGTGAACTATTGAGACTTGCATATCCTTGCTCATTTGGTCAACGTGCTCTGTTCTGGGATCCAAATAGATGGGTTTTGAATGCACATCATGAAACATTGCTGAAGTGTGTAACTATTTACATTTCTCCCCAGTGGAGGAACCATGTGAAGTTGTCATCAACTGTGACAGACTTGGTGGTTTTTCTTTAACAGGAATCCTTTTGGAATTGCATTTGACATTGACGGAGTGCTTTTGAGGGGTAAGGAGCCTATTGGAAGGGCACCCGAAAGTTTGGCTCGTCTCTACAAAGATGTTAAAAATGGTAAGATGCATAACAAAATGGAGATGAAACTGTTTTAGCTGTCAACCATTTTGCAAAACTTGGTTCTCACTCTGAATATTTGGATATGGGTGCAGCGGAGCTTCAAGTACCATATATATTTCTTACGAACGGTTAGTGTGGACAACTTTTCATTCGTTGTACTGTTTTGGGTGTTCTATGCCAAACGTGTAGGTCTTTATGTGTGTTGACTTACAAAAAGGCTGCTTTTCACATGCAGGTGGAGGAATGACAGAAGCTGCAAGAGCTGCAGAGCTAACCAGACAACTTGGAGTCCCTATTGCAGCCCAGCAGGTTTGCATGCTGATGGGTGTGCTCATAGTTTTGAGTTTGTCTTCATGTTCTCTATCACTGCTTTGGTTTATCAGGACAGCAGATCTGTGTGAAAGGGACATTGCTGATTATGGTTTTGGTTGTGTCGGTATGGGCAAGGTACTTCTGGGTCACTCTCCATTCATGTCTCTTTCACACCGGTTCGATTGCTTCTGCTTCACTCTTCTCTTCTCTCATGCACTTCACTTCAAATCTTTCCTTTTTCTTTTGGTCTTTCTGATTTGGTAATATGGAGCATGTTTGTATGGAAATGTACATTTGAAATTAATTTTTTGCCTTCATAATTGATCACATGAATGACAGAAAAATTTCAATGAATGCAGGTTTAAGTCAAAGCGAGTGTTGAGTGTTGGAAAAGGAGCAGTAGATGAAGTCCTTGCCAGCTATGGCTTTAGGTAACTCCTAAACTTTTTCCCTTTTGTAAGCAGACAGTCTTTAAAGTTCCATATAACAGTTAAGCTGTTAGATGGAAGGACCTAAGAGGATCTGGAATTTAGATTACAGAGCCAAGTTTGAACTTTCAATTTGGGGTTTAGGGTTGAACAATGTGCAATTGAAACAGTAAAGGACTCAAAGCAGAATGTGTTCCAGGGAGCCATTCTATTTGAACAAAGTATATAAAGTAGACAAAACTGTGTTTCCATATGGCAGAAGCAAGTTGGTAATCTAACTCTGGATATGGCAGGAAGGTGGTGAAAATTGACGAGTATGTGGAGGAGTTTGACAGTATTGATCCATTGGAGAGTTATAAGCCCTGGGTTAAGCAGAGTAAAAGTTCAAGAGACATCCTCATGCCCTCCAGTGACCAGAAAATTAGTGCTGTTTTTGTGTGTAGTGATCCTGTTGATTGGGGTCGTGATCTGCAGGTAAAGCTTTTTGTCTCCTATCTCAGTACTGTTCTTGAATTTTGGTTATGTTAGTCACTTGTGTCAATCCAGTGTCCTGGTTCTGGGGTTCTTCATTTTGATCAATGTGGGAGCCTTCAGTAAGGACAAAGACTTCCGTTTGCTGTAAATTTGTTTTCTCTTGACCTCAACGGGTTGTTGACACCATTGTCAAGATGTCAAGGTGTCCATCATCTTGACAATAGTGGACACCTCCTAACAGCCTTTTCCATGATGACTTGACTGGCCATTTGTCCTCACACACTATCAATAAGTTCTTCAACCAGATTCCATATATAGCTGACTTTTCTTAGAAATATTCCACAAGCACCTTGAGGAGTTTGGAGCCATAATGCAAGGTATCCAAGCTGTAGCTTTTGACAGGATTGCTAAGAAATTTTTTTCAGGCTGTTCTGCATTTGACCTAGTACCATGCTTGATTATAATTGGCTGAGATGTGTTCTTTAAAGTTGAGATTGGTCTATGTTGGAAGTTTGGCACAAGGCATTGCATTTGGACTTTGGACTTCTTGCAAGAAGTAGATGACACACTTCTAATGTGTGTACACCTGGAGCAGGTATTGTGTGATGTGTTACGGTCTGGGGGGCTTCCTGGGAAGGCAGAAAGTGAGAGTCCACAGCCCCCACTATTCTTTGCAGCTGATGATCTAGAATACCAAGCCAAATTTCCAGTCACACGATTTGGTATGGGAGCATTCCGATTAGCACTTGAGACTCTATATAAAGAAGTGGTGGGGCATCCACTTGCTTATCATTCTTATGGGAAACCAAAAGCTGTTGTTTATAAGCTAGCAGAAAATTCCCTCCAACATGTTGCAAAACTTCTCGATACCAAACGTGGCAAGCCTTTGACCTCCAGTGAAAAAGTAGTTTCCAGCCATCTGGAATCAGCTACAGTTGGTGAGGTTAATGAAGAGCATTGTGCTCTAAAGACCATATATATGATCGGTGATAATCCAGAGACTGATATTGCAGGTGCGATTGGGGTAGGAAGGCCTTGGTTCTCTATTCTTGTGAGGACAGGATGTTTTCGTCAACCTGAGAATCACCCCTTATATCCAGCTGACAAGGTTGTAGAGGATGTCTATGAAGCAATCGATTTTATTGCCCAAAATGAAGGCATCAAGTTGTCATAACCGTGGGCAAGGTGAAAGGGATACCATATCTTGAGCAACCAAATGATACTTTAGATACAGCTTATTTCAATCTGTGTTGAGAGTTCTGTGGAGGCAGCCTTTAAAGAAATAACACTTGAGGTGGGAGTGGAAGCAAGTTTAAACAGTGATTTGTCCTTCTGATTTTTTCTTATTGTGTGACACCATTTTGGAAGTGTGTATATGCCTTTACACCAATAAGTTCATGGTCTGCATGCAGGTTTGAATTCTTAATGGTAGTGAGTGCTGCCAATAAAGGTTGTTCACACAAGCTTCTGAGACCCATGCAGAACATCCAAAATCAACTTTTTGCCAGTTTTGCAAACTTGAACAAAATGTTTTGACGAATCTTGAAAAGAGGGTTTAATGATCCGATGTTGAAAACTTGTGTATAGATTCCAACATGAGATGATCTCACCCATTCAAAAAGATTTGAGAAATTAGTCCAAATTCGATGTTTTATAAGTTATTGTTAGAAATGTGATTAGACTAGACAAAATATGATTTGTCAGAGATTCCTAGGGAGAATCATGTGATCCCAGATGTGAAAAGCGTTATCCATGTCACGCTGCACGATGTACTAAGCATACACATGCATCTATCCACCTACCAAGTCATCATTAAGTGCCTTACCTACTTACTACCTACTTAGTAACAACTTACATTCCCTACCTGCCACAGCAACTACATAAGTAGTTGCATGGGCAAGGGGAAGGGGAAGTAGAAGGGTATACATGATACGTTATCAAGGAACGTTGGTAACTAGTTGTGGTTCATCCACAATTGAGTCATAATGGGTTTCCGATCAATGGTGCACTAATGGGTGTTGAGTTGTATCATTCATGGATGTATCACAGTAGACTTGCAACCTCTGGAGCACTGGATCATACATTACATGAGCTTCAATATACAGGCCAGTTTGTTCAGAACAACAGAATTTCTGGCCAGTGTACATGAGCATCACTTAACTGAAAGAGTTGTATACACAACAGCTATCGTGATAAATTGATGGTGAAATACATGAAATCTAAGGCCAAGCACGCTGATGAGAGACTTTAAAGGAGGTGAATCATGAATTAAATTAGTCCTCATTGCAAACAGGTGTGTGGAATACCATTTGCTCGGCTATTTTGCCAAATTCTCTTTTGTTATTTTGTGTTTTTGCAAAAATTGGCATTTCCCATTTTGCCAGGTTCACTTCACCGAAAAGGCTAAGTCAAGATCCACTTTACCACTTTGCCAAGTCCACATGGACTTCATTTTGCAGACCCGTTCCATACAATCCATTTCATTTTATTGGCTATTTTGCCTTACATCCAATTGCATGCAGTTGGATGTGTGCACTTCTGAATGCATGGTTTCACTGGCAGAATGTCTGAGAACTGGAACAGGCCCTGGACTTGGCTCAGGAAAATGGTTTTGCTCCTGCATGTTTTCACAGTTTGCTGATGCTGGTAAAAAGTTGCAGCAAATCCATGTGCCTATTAGAGAAGAGTGTAATAAATATGATCTGACTGTTACTACCTGTTTCTGGTTGGTAAATCATAATGATTGGTCCAGGTGGTTTGCTATTAGTAGGCTCTCACCTATTTGCAGTCTCGTTTCACTTTTATAGGTGGGGTTGCAAAAAAGGTAAATAACTCAACTTGGATGTGAGAAATATATTTGCAGGGTCACATACTGAGCACCACTGGGGATGCTTTAAGCCATCTGCAAAAGGTATGAATCCATATACTAAACTCTTTGAAATTGATGAGAATGCCATTGAGTTTGGAACTCTTTTCAAGTCACAAGTGAAACGAGAACTTCTCCTGTTTTTTTACTCTCATGTTTCAACCAGTGTTGGGTGGATTTAGAAACTGCACCAGACCCTCACCAGGTATCTGGGTGGTTCTTAGGGTTGATAACCACGGTTGTCACAAAATCAAATAGGTACCCATTTCTGATATATAGTCATGGTCCTCAAATTGATTGAAAAAAGAATCAAAGAACTGCCCCCACACTGGTTTTAACCTCCAAAATAATTTCCTGTAGAAGAAGCTTTAGTCATTCCAGATGAAGAATGCCCTGCCAGTTGCAACCTAGCCTTGTCAGAAAACACCATGTGCAACAAGGGGTGTGTCACACTGTGGCCTTGCCATTTACATTGAAGAAAGTATCTTAAGGCAAAAGAAGAATTATGAAAATTCTAAAAGAAACCAAAATCCTTCAAGATATTGTAACTCTATAACTAATCTCAAGTTTCAACACAAGCCAAAATATCATCTTTCAAACATCCTCAAATAAAAATAGACCTATTATTACCTAGGGGCCAAAATCCATTAAGCTACTATACCTAAGCTATATTCTCTAATGAGTCTAAAAACAATATCCTTCCCTTGTTAGGCAAGGCCAACAAAGGCACCTCACCCTCACAATCGTACTCATTTGTGGACTAGGTAATATGTTCCAATTCTGTGTTGCTAATATCACCTTCTTTGATACAGGTCCATCAAATTTGGTATATGAAACTTGCTAAAAGGCCACCTGGCCCTTTAGAACAGTCTTATATTCCCTTGAATTCCTTCACTAGAATTAAAAATCTGCCTCTAAGAGACCAAATTCCATTTCTCTAATTAAAAACACAACCCAACCAGCATTTTATTTTGGTGTAAAATTTCACCAAAATGTGATTAAATAAATAAATAAATAAGAATTGGAGCAGCTACCCCTAAAAAGGCTTTTTTGGGGAATTTTTGAAAAAAAATCATAAAAAAATAAATAGGACTTTTGTATTGGGTTTGCCAGATTTAGAGCACTTGCTCCTGCAGGTCATGGCCAAACAGCAGCAGCAGGATTACAATTTATTTGTATTTTTTTCCTGACCTATTTGTCCTGTAGCCAAATCTGGCTAGATCCTCCTGTGGATGGTTGCCATTTGTGGCTAAACCACAAAATTGTTAAAAATAATGATAATAAATTATTTTTATTAAATAAATAAATAATAAATAATAAATAAAGAAAAATAAATAAAAAACCTGGACCCAACCAGACAGGTAGTGGACACATTATTTCTATTCATATGTCCTGGGTCCAAAGGTCGGGTACAGTTGGTTAGTAGTTAGTTACTTGTTAGTTGAGATTGTACAATACAAAAACAACTCCCTTTTTATTGGCCTTGCCTACCAAAGGCAAAGGATATTGTGTTTAGATTCATCATAGAGTATAGTAGCTTAAGGGATTTTTATAGGCCCCTAGGTAATAATAATAATAGGTCTATTTTTATATGAGGATTTTTGAAAGATGATATTTTGGCTTGTGTTGAAACTTGAGATTAGTTATAGAGTTATGATCTCTTGAAGGATTTTGGTTTCTTTGAGAGGATTTTTTTGGAGTGTACATTTTTGCATGGTGGAATATTTGAATTTCCATAATTCTTCTTTTGCCTTAAGATACATTTTAATGTAAAAGCTCAAGGCCACGGTGTGACACACACACCTTGTTGTTTCTATGTGTATTTTGAGGGATCTCTCTTCTCCTCATAGCCTTGGGTGCCCCACCCAACCCAAGAAATTGGGTCTGTTGTGCATGGCCAAACAAGGGCTAGACACACCCCAGAAGCTTTTGTTCCTTTAGCTCAAACCTTTCCACTCTCATCTCAAGTCTCATCCTCAGAAATCCATGACCAACAAAACAACAGCTGCTCTGCTTGTTCTGCAACACCTTTGTGAGTCTTGTATAGAAATGTGGCAAGTGATTCTGCCTGCAAAAAATTTAGTGCCAGTGCAACTAAACTTTCTGAAGAGACTTTTGCAGCTTCAGCCTGGAGTTTTTGAGAAAGTGAATATGAAGGGAGTGAAGCAGTTTCTAGGTTTGCAGGATTACTTAGCTCAAGTTGCTGCTTTGGCAATTATGTGGGCCTTTCTAACAGAAGCTGTAGTAGTCTCTGCTAATCAGGCAGTTGACACAATTACCATGCAGTCTGAGGAGCCTGCTGCATTTACAGCAATTAGCCCGGCATCAAGAGATCAACCACAGGCTACATCAGCACAAGGAGGACCTGGTTAGTTTATATATTTCTATGCTAGAAAGAATGCCAACATGCTACAGCTGGTGACCAGCTATTTTCTGATGTCTGAAGCATTTCACACCTCACAATCCTGTAAGGTGCACTCTTGATGTGCCTCATCAGCTGCAATGGAGTTCATCTGGACAACCAATTGCTGCTTACGGAGTTTCCAGGCCTCTAAGAGTTTATGGGTGCAGAATGAAGACTCATGGTCATTGTGTCAATATTTGTACAAGATTAAATCAAGCTAGCAACCAAGTAGTGTTCAGAATTCTGAAACACTGGTGTTGTGAATCCTCTCACGCAAATTTTTAAACTTTTGCAGCACCACTGGCAACTGCTGCTCCTCCTCCTCCCCAAGGGTATGATTATGGGAGTGGACCTTATGGACCTGACTTATGGGGTGAGCTTAAGCCAGAGTGGGAGCTCTGCAAAACAGGAATCAGTCAATCCCCTTTACCTATCACACCCAACATCATGATCACCGACCCTACTCTGGGGGAACTTGACATTTTCTATACTCCAAACGCTGTCAATGCCACTATCTCTAATACTGGCCATGCCATTGAGGTGTAACCAAATTTATTCTTTTCTTTCATCTGGATCTGCATCTCATTGTTACAGCTTGGATCCCTTGGTGTAGAATTTTGTCTCCAGAGAACAGAACAAAATTGGATCTTTGTGAATTGTGCACAACAACGTTCTCATATTGGAACAACTTGTCATTAAAAGTTCTGTCATTGAATTATCATTCCCTTGTTGAAACTTGGAAGAGCATCTCCAAAATTTTGGTGATTGCAGAAACCAGTTTTATAAAAATTTAAGTTTGTCTTGCCAAACTACTGAAAATACAGATTCTTATCTGTTGCTCAACATGGATAGAAGTTACCCTGTGGATTAAACCCTTTAATACAATTCATAGTTTCACAAATCTCTCCATGCAATTGAATTGACATATTGCACCTTATAGCAAACAGTTGTGAGTAGAATAATTATTGCTCCATTCTGACATTAGTAACAGCATCATACTGACTAACTGAAACAATGCTGGTTCATGGCAATTTGCTTTACTGAACAGAGATTCTTCTTCACAAGCTGATGCAAATGTATGACATCAGGTCAGATAGATTGGGGTCCAGAAACACAATCATATTGTGGTGTTGCATGTACAATATTAGTTCACTTTTTGCTCTTTCGGGTTTATGAGATCCAGACTCATTCCAGAAGGGCTGTGTAACATTGACAATGCTCTCCTCATGTGACAATTAAATCTAGAGTGTTGCATTACACACACACAATGCAAGAGCTGCTGACATCATTTGCTCTAAGTATTGGCTTATTGGGCAATTTACAACTTGAATGTGCAGGTAGATGTGGGACCAGAAGTGGGCATTTTGAAAATCTACAATGTCACATACAGACCCAAACAGTTCCATTTTCATATGCCCAGTGAACACCAGATTCTTGAATACAGGTCAATTCATCACTCAACCTAATGTGAACTCGTATTGATCTGTACGAAACTTAGTTTAATTCACTCATTAGTTCAGAAAGTATCAGCCACAAAATTACATCAAAAGCATCCTATAAGAGTTAGCATATGATGTCGTTTGACACATAATCTGGTGTCTCATCGTAAGCGCAGGTATGGATATTTTTGACAAAAACTTCTTGCCAATTTCAAACTATCAATGAGTAATTGGGAAGTACCAGGGGGATAGTCACATTTACATATCACTCAGGGCCAGAAAGGTCTTAAGAAAATATGAGGTCAAGAACAATCATGGCCTGTTTGAGTGCCCAAATTTTTGCAAGGGGTTTGCCCTCCCTGGATGTGGTTCTAACGTTTTCATAATTGTTGTGTGAATGGTAGGTTCCCATTGGAGCTTCATTTGTTGCACAAGTCAGAGGATGGACTTCAAACTGCAGTGATTGCAATCCTATTTCAACACGGTCCTCAAAACCCATTCTTGGCCCAGGTATGTATGTCTCTCCATGACTAACTTCAAGTTGATGGAAAAATCACAAAGGTTCACCGATATGAATTGGGGACTTCTGGATCATGCCTTGGAAGAAACAGATGTCTGAGAAACACCAATCTATTGTATTCTGGTTGGTGTTGCTGTTATGACAGCCCCTAGCAATGTAGTCGAGTTTTGTGCACAATGGAAGAACCCAAAATAATTCTTCAGAAAATAATTGGCCCTGTATCAACATGGAGCTTGCTCATGGGTGGTTTTTGTGGTGGCAATGTGGTACATTCACAGTTTTTTTCTCAGCTGCCAGTGTATACAAAGTATGAAGAAACTGTGAATCTATGCCCCATCATATTCTTTGGTGACATGTTAAGGCTTGGTCGTACTTATGGGCGCTATCAAGGCTCCCTGACCACACCACCATGCACTGAAAAAGTCATTTGGACCATCATGTTGTGGAATGTATGTCTTCTCAACCCCTCAAAGAAGATGTGGGTGATTTGAATTTCAAAAGTGGAATTTGAAATCCGTGTCATAATCAAGGCATTCTTAGTAAGAAAAAGGTAGGAGCAAGTTCTTGAAAATGCATGTGACATATTTCATATTTTCCTTCCAGCAAGATTGTATCATCCTGCATCAAATTTCTAGCTATACCAATCATTGAGTAAAAGTGAAAACCCTAGTTAGCCAATATGGTGCAGACACCAAGTTTGATCATGGGCCTCATAGTTTCTCATTTGTAGAGCTTGGAGACATGCCTCCAGCACACCATTGACTTACTCAAAATCTTCATTCAATCCGAAACTTCAGTAGGTGAAACCTGAGGCAGATGTATTGAACAAATAGTGAAATGTTCAATGGCTGCTGCCTTCTTTGTGTTCTTATTTGCAAATAAAAGACCAAATGGAAATGCAGGCTTGCAGCATTTGTGGTGGTCATAGAGCTGATCAGCTAGTAGTACCTACATGAATTCATATCCTAACAACTAGAAACTTACTAAAGAGGTTGTGGTAGTGCAGTGGCCTACTGTCTCCAGTGACCAGCTCCAAGGGCTACGGGCTGTCCTTCCGGTATGTATGTACAGACCCCTTGCTTGAGACATGTGTTTATGTTGCATGTAGGATTCAGCACCACATCTTGAATTAAGCAAGCTCAACTCAAATTTTGCGATCTACAGGCTTTTTCTCTACCATGATTTATATGGTGAAGAAGCAAACTATATATACTCGTTCATCAAACATTGTATATAATAGAATTTGTCTAATCACTAAGGATATTGCCAAGGGGAAAGGAAGAACCTTGGAAATTCTTTAACAAATTGGATCAAAGAGCCCAAATTTGCCACACAGTTGCCACTTTGTTTTGCCTGCACTTGTTTGAAGAACAAAACATAGTATGTAATCCCCCCACATCCTTTCTGCATGCATATGTAAGTACCTAGTTTGAATTCTAGTATTAAAAATGGAAACGTCAACTACAATGTCAGTGATTAATCGAATCACTTGTTCAACCAACAAGTTCAAACTACACACTAGGTTGCAATTTGAACATTTGAACTATGAAGGTGTGTGTGTGTTCCTTTCAACTATGTTTTGTAGTTGAAATGTAGTTGAAGACATAGTTGCAAAAGGGGCGCTTTTCTACTAGTGCTTACATATGTGTGTGTGTGTTTTTGGTTGGATGGACCAATCTTTGGAACATTACATTGTGTTTGCCTAATGCAATGTGTGTCGTAGGGTGAAGTTGTAACCAAATCTGCAAGTTTCAAACTTCATCTAAAAAAGAAATGTATGATGTGTATTGTAGATGGACAATGCTCGAATGACTAGTTTCCCAAGTTGTGGCCGCAAGTTTTGGATCAATGATACATCAAAATGGGTGCTTCCCCTAAAACACAAGTGATGGTCTCCATTATCCTTAGTTTTGTAATTTGTTTAATTATTCATTTCTATTGATGTTTTGGTTAACTAGCTCATTTCTATTCTTTTTTTAAATTACATAATTGGTGATAACAAATTAATTTTGCAATATTTTTTGTTTAGATAATTAAGAAATTTTCCTTAATTTAAAGGATAGTAAATACTTCATGTGTAAGTTTTGGTTGTTCTTCATGATTATTCCCCCCATACTACTTGAGTTGAAAAAAATGAAAGTGGCAATCAATTTAGTGCCTCTTGTCCAAAGAGGTCTTTCTGAACATATTTTGTTAAGGTAGGGTATTGCAAAATAAAGAGGGCTTGCATTATCGTTGCCTTGATAACATGTTCCCAATAACATTTTATAGGGTAGTTGAAGCTCCAACATTTATTACATTTAAAGTGATATTGAAAAGGGATTATAAAGTCCATATGGAGAGTTATTTTATTTGCAAAAGGATTCATGAAATATGGTCTTTGGGATCTTCAAATGTGTTTTAGAAAAATGCACTTTTGTTGAGCTTTGCCCAACATTTTAAACAAGACTTTCATCACAAACTAAATTCAAAATCCTCCAAGCTTCTATAAGCTTGTTGAACTCATGGAGTTGTGAACCTCATAACCACATCAAAACCCTAAATTTCAAAACAAATGTGTAGGACCTCCTACAGCATGCACTTTGTGTTCAAACCAAGGTATCCACAAATATGCAAACAAACTATTCATAGGCCACCATTGCAAGGATTGTTACACTTTAAGGTAGAGGAGTGTGAGAGCTTGCACATCAAGCTACAAGTTCCATGTTTTCTTCTTAAACTTTGTGTACTTAAGAAATTAGAGATGTTCACATAGAAATTCCAAGGCTACATTGGTGTCCAAATTCAAAATGACTATCTTTTATCATACAAAATGCATTTCAATATTTTTAGTATTGTGCCATTTTTTGCCAAAAGTGGTTCAACCCTAATGTGTTATTACTGTATTGCCTCTAAAATTTAAAATTATTGTTGCTATCAATGAATTCCTTGAACAAGATGACGAATAAACTTGACCCAAATAAAATCAACATCAATACTAGTGGATATTGCATATACCTATTGGTGTAACATTAAATTTACTTATAGTTTGATGCCTTTATACCACCCATTCATAAAATATGTGTTACTTATATCAAATTGGTACCTAATTTTTATAAACTTTTTTATACCAATTGTGATTGGTATTTTATTTTTGTCCTATATACTAAAACCATATTGGTATATCAAATTCTTGATACAAGACCCAACACTCATAAAACCTTGTTAAAAATATTTGAAGCAACTAAAGCTAGATAGTAATTGACCTTAGGAGTATAATGTTCTTTAAACTAAAGACTTACTAGTGTAGCATGCACGTTGTTAGCCCAAATGTGAACACGTTCTTTAATTTTCAAAATTCAAAATTTATAAATTGGGCATTGTGAAACATTGAGGACTTAATTGATTTTTCCTTCCAAACCCAATCTTTGCAATTTTTTTAAATTTCCAACAACAAAATGGGAGCGGATGAGTTCAAACATGCCAAAATTGATGTGAAAATGTCAACTTTTTTACAATTCTTGTCACATTTGTCTATGAGGTGCACTTTAATGGCATGTGAATCATGGAAAGTTGTGTTTATTGAATAAAATGGATATTGAAAAATAAAAAATGAATAAAAAAAAATTATAATATTAAAATTTGGTTTGAATAAAGGATGTTTAATAGTTTCATTCAATAACACTATTTTCATAAAGGGCCCCTTAATTTTCATAATACAATTTATTTCATCCTTAGTTTTTTTATAGTATTAAGGCACTATTAGACACATCTAAAAAACACTCAAATTTTCATTTTAAAAATTTTTTTGTTTATCAAAAATCAAGGTTTAAAAAAAGTTCATGAATCCTTTTCAACATGTAAATGTGATGCAATGTATATGTTGTTTAAAGAAAACTTGTAACTTATAATATAAAACATTAAACTTGAAAGTGTTAACATGTTTTGTTATGATTTGAAATTATGACAAATTTTCAAGACGAAACACAAAATCTGTGCACTTTCAAAAATTTGTATTTCTCCAAATTTGATTGTGAAAAAAAATGACATATTGGGGCAAATACAATATATAAAAAAATTCAAAACATTTCATTTGAAAATTCCTCTTTAGGAAAACATGTTTTTTGGGAAAAAAGACCCCCAAAAGGACAATGGTCCTAAACGCAAAGTAAACACATTGGTTCGTTATATGTCGTTTAGACCCAAATTGAGTTTAAAATCAGTATCTTCCACACTTTAGTTTTGAAAATCATGAAATAAATTTTATTAAATTTGACTCGTTAAAGGTTTTCCAACATCACCAAGAATGCCCGCAAATTTCAATATAATTTTTGGTTTCGATTTTATTCAATTTTCTTCGAAAAAATGGTTCAATAATCAATAGGTTCCACACTGTATCTCCAAACAAGCTCAAACCAAGTCAGTGCCTCCCTATTCATTGATAGCTTCCAAAGATACCAAGAATGAAGCATGAAGCACCATGGTTTGGGAAATTTTGGTGTGACAAAAAACAAAACAAAACATACTACCTTACTTCATAAATAGATAAAGCATAATGCACCCCATGGGCAACCTCACAATGTAGCAAAATGTGTTTATCACAATTGTCCAAAATAACAATCTACCCCCATAATTGCCCACTGTAAGTATAATTTGATGGTAAGGGAGAATTAACATCTACATTGGTTTTAGCATTAAAAAAAAATCAGTGTTTGATTTTGTGATAAACATTCCTTGATTTTCCTTATATGCCTCCTAATAGTAGCCTCCTAGGTTTGCCTTCTCTATTATTTGACTATACATAATCATATTTCATCTTTATTACCTATTTATAGGTAGTTCGATAAAATTGTTCAACATTTTTGGCATGTTGACTAGTCCATAAATGCAACAAAAAACCATTAATGGCAATGAGATAACTCAATTTTTTCATTTATTGTCATAAAAGTTTTGTGACCCATAAGACTTCAAATTAAACAAAATATGTTCCTTATAAAAAAATTCTTCTTACAAGGATATCCTTTCATAGTGATAAATGAACCTCACAATCCAAGGTTTATATTTAGTAATGTTTTGAAGGTGTAATGTTTGGGGCATATAACATTAACAAATTATCATTGTTTTAAGATGATTTCCAAATGATTCACAAGAGGTATGTGATCACTTCCTAATGGAACAATCCTTTTTAAATTTTAATGTCTTTTCTTTTTTTGTATTTGGTTTTAGGATTCATGTTAACTATTACAATCAAAAGAATAACTGAAGAAAAATAAGTCATGCAATGTTGCACATGTATAACACACAATCCAACAAATTGTCTAAAACAAATCAAGGTCACATTTGTCAAATACTATGTTCAATGTGAACAACATCACATATTGGCATCAAGTATAACCATGAACATAGAAAACATCACCCACTAGACTATTTGTGTTGATGGTCTAACATATTGTGAGAGACTCTCATAAAGTTATGACTTCAATTCTTGTTGTATTTTTACCTTCAAGTTGTGCAAGAATTTTTTTACACTTTTTGCCTCTTGGGACAAACATGGACAATCTTATGTTGGAGTTTCTTTTTAAGGTATTTTCTTTGACTTGTAAAGATGTTTGTCTATTCCACACTTTTTGAAATAGAAAATGTCTCTCAAACTTTAAATCAATTATTGTGTGGATTGATTTGTGGGTTTTTCAAGGTTTTCCAGTTTTCAAGGTTTTTCAACATCTTGCTATGGGCATGTGAGCACATGCAGGTAGGAAAAGTAGAATTGCAAAAGGAGCCATTGATCCTCTTCATAAAACATGTAGATCCTAATTTTGGCAATGTTAAAAAGATGTAAATTGCTTAGCTTTATTACTAAACAAAAAGGTACTAACATACATCTTGCAATTCCTCCATATGTGATGATTTCCATAAAAAAGAGCATCAAATACATGATTAATTTGTAAATTGCTTCATATCCATATTTTCCACATAGGATTTAGGATTTGTAGAGAAATCAACTTGCAATTTGACTTATTTTGGAACACAAAATTATAGCTTGTTGTTGTAGCTTATAATTTAGTTGGATTTTACATAGAAATGTGCATAAAAAACTATATATACAAACTTAAGAAGTATGGGTGTTCTTCATCCCTCATCATTACATTCACAACTTTGGCTCATGGATTTTGAGCCATTATTTTTTTCATATGACTTCAACATTTACATATGGTATTATTCTTTTTCAAATATTAATATTTTTTGTATGATGTAGGTTTTCCTTTAAGGTCATTATAACATGTATTAAATGTACTATCAAAATATTGAATGTAATGGTTTTTCATTCTATCAACCTTGTACTTATGCATATTTGAATACAAAATATCCAACTTAAATGTTAGATCGATTATTTTGATCATATTAATGTCATGTTTCATTTTCTTGGGTGGTTATGAACCACAAATTACAATTTAGCAAGTTGTTAGGTTTTAGTTCCATAAATTTCTTTAGTAATAATGATTTGAATCCTTATAAACTTCAAATAGTTGAATTAGCCTTTGGATATTTCCAAACGCAAATAACCTTTTCTATTTAAATTGATGTAATCATTAATTAATTTTAAAACCTAGTAAACCTTCCAAAGTGCATTATCGTTTTTATGTTACAAAGAGGTGAAAATGGATGTAAAATTAAATGTGGTTTTACTGATATATTGGGAATACAAGCCCATAATTAACATTAACATTTTTCCATGACAATATTAAATTAGTTTTGTAGAATAATCCTTAAGCATTAATGATGTATTTGTAAGATTTCTAGAATGTAATCCTAATACATTCTTATTTAATTTTCACTTCTATCAGGTTCTTAAATAGAATTGAAATCGAATTTAAATATTAGCACTTACATTTGAGTAGCCTCAAGTAAACTACGATTTAATAAACGATTTAGATGGGAAAGATCACAATTGAAAAAAAATCTTGAATGTGACGAATGGTGCGGGCTAAATACTTAGCTTGATGCTTCATGGGAATGGGGTTGATTAGCCTTCGTAGTCAATGAAAATGGCCATCATCAGGAATGCAAGTTCGACAGTGAAGATGAACATCGTCATTTTCACATTAACATTCTTCAAACGTTTTGGCAAAGTTCCACGAACAAAAACAAATTCTAAGTAGATTGTTAAGGCATGTGGGTTAAGAGATACTTGACGATCCCATGCTAAACGATCAATTTAGGTGCGCACCGTTCTTTTAAATGGATATTCTTCACACGATTGTTGGGAAACATTCATGTTAAGTGCTGCTTATTCAAGTTCTTCCTTTTCTATTGGCATAATTAAAGGATTCAAAAGCATAATATCATCATCTGCCATGATTGCATCTTCACCTCCATTAACAAAAACTAAAAGGATAACCAGAACAATTTGGTACTTACATTCCAAAGAGGTCGATGCTTTTGTTTAAGAAATTAGAATAAGTGTAATGTGTGGCAATGATGGTGTTCTAACAAATTAAAGTGGTTCAATAGAATATAATGAAATTCATTAAAGAATTTAATGCGTTGTGTACATTTGGAAGATATTAAAACATTTTGAAAGAATCAAGGCTTACCATGATAAAATGTGAATAAGCATTGTGTTGATGTTTAGTCAATGTTCACACTTGATAGTTGACTCCTTTCATTCCACTCTTCATAATATTTTCATGTAATCGCCTAATTTAACATGCATAAGGTTCTTG
>Ga0209611_10002588_pt1 | contig 31801 bp, 18 predicted proteins | sample S1TSphgellanicum_3_FD_187693 | JGI IMG/M metagenome (GOLD analysis project Ga0209611, IMG submission 187693) | Host-associated microbial communities from peat moss isolated from Minnesota, USA - S1T2_Fc - Sphagnum magellanicum MG (SPAdes) (version 2) | ecosystem: Host-associated > Plants > Peat... | reverse complement strand
CTGCTCTGTGGCATCGTTAATGTGTTATTAGTTTGCTACAATGAATAATATGTAGCATCCAAGTAATGGGAAGAGCTACCCAGGTTAGACTGATTGAAATATCAGGAGTAGTTCTAGTTTATTTTGCCAGTGTCCATTAATGCAGATGGCGCTTGCAAAGTGTTAGGTTTCTTGTGGTGTGACAATGCAATTCCTGGCTTAAACTGAGCACTTGTAAGTGCTTATGTGATTATCTTAGTAGTATGTCCTCCTAAGCTAGGAGCTGGGAATGCATCCCTACCCTCTTTCTGTAGGTCTAGATGTGAGGTGTTCGTCCAAAGTGGAGGCCTGACTAGAATTAAGTACTGATTCTTTAGTCCCTAAACTTTCAGATTGTTGACCTGTATGTTTTCTGTTGTCTGTAGTAATCACTGTACACATAGAAGCTGCAAGGTTAGGGTATGTACAGGTAGGTTTAGGAGGCATCTTGTAGGCATAAGGTGCTTCTCACTTATACCACCTCATGATCTGCAAATGTTTAGGCTGATGATAATGTTCACCTTGTGCTTTGTGATGGGTAAGGCTCGCAGGTGGAGGACATTCCTGGAGGATATTCCTGAAATGTGGGGCTGGAAACTGCTACCGTCTTGTTGTCCTATGCCCCTTTTTTTGGGAATGCAAGTATAGTGTCAAGGTAAGAGGCATAAATGTCAATTGGATTCTCCCAAACCAGGATTTATTAGGGAAATCTGACACAACCTGACCATCCAAGTATTGATGCATGACAAAAGGTGTTCACTTAAAGCAGAGAAAAATCGGGAAATCAGACAAGATCTGATCATTGAAAATGTGTTACTTCATGTAGGTGCCTTTGGGATTTTGCCTTGGTATGTGAATGACATCTAGGCATTGACTCAGCAATTTTCTTTACCTCGAAACTATCCTCATCTCAATTGAACCTCTTTCCATTCCAAATACAAACTTCTCTTCTTTTTATAGCATGGAAATGAGGTTTAATTGTAGAGAGGTTCAATTGAGATGAGGACACGTTTTTTCAGGTCCATTGATTCATTATTTCACTTCCCCAGGTCCATCTATTGTCCATATTTCTGAACTTTTTCAATTAGCTCCATTTTCATTTGTTATCCAAGTTTCTAAGAGAATCCTATGACAATTAACATGATTGGATATGGAATGTTTTGGCAAATCCAACCTCAGCGATTATATGAACATTGAGGCAAGTGCCACTGCTCTTGCATCCATTCGCTTGATATGAATTCTAGGTCCACTTTGTGTGCTGAAAGGAGATTAATTATCATCCTCAAGTCACCTTCCAATGGCTTAACAAGTTAATTATGTGGACCCAATATGTCAAGAAGGCTGCAAAGGATTTGACGCTTCAAGAAGCAGGTCCTCATTTGCTCTTCTTTGGAAAGTAGTTGATCCATGATTTGTTATAAATTTCATTTTATGCATATGAGAATATGTTAATACCAGCCCTGTCACCGAACTCCAGATGTTTCATCCTGGCTCCGAATGTTTAGTTTGAGATGTCCTGCTTAAGAAAACCTACATGTTAAGATATGTGTTTTTTTTTTGACCACACCATATCTCTCCCAAACCGAGGGATCTCTGCTCTACTTTTGGCTGGAAAGCCCCGCCCTCTACAAGGTGGTATGTGTGTGTGTTGTTTCACAATTTTTGTACCAACTGAGGGAAAATTATAGAATATAAAGTGATTTTTGTCCATGGAAAAATTCTTTTGAAAAAAAGGCTTTTTCCATTAGAATTATGAAGTCAAGCCCATTCAACTGGAATTATATTGGGATGGGTGAACTTACAGGAGGTTTGATATTAATATACTTGGGTCAATGGCACAGCCACTCACTAGTTAGCATTTGTTTGACATATCTCAATAGGCCATCTTTATACCCACATTTTACCCTCAGTGGTAGCACTGGTAGCTGTATTTTTCTGATCAATGGGACAAGAGGAAGCAGGCTGAGATTTTCTCTCTCTAGCTGTACCTGACTGACAAAACCACCTTCAAATCTAACTTTCTCCTGTAAAGAGTCCTAGAGTCTGGGAAACCACATGTAGCAAGGGCCTACGGAAAGAATATCTGTCAATGAAGATGCCATTTGTGGCCGACAAAATGGCAATGTTCCAGCTGCAGTATTTACAGATACTCTCTGCCAGTTCACATGGCTGTTTACAATTAACCTAAAAAAATTTAGATGCATGGGGCAGTGGGTACCTGAGGGAATAGAATGTGGGCAATCTCAGATGCATCCAATGACCTGATATTTCTGCCCTCTCTTGAGTACTAAGGTTGAGTAGGAGGTTTCATAAGACCTGCTCTGTAAAGTCCTCTGACAGTATCTGTTGGTTGTGCTCCTACAGAGAACCAATACCTGCCAAAAGCAAACTGTATTTTGTGACCCAATTTCAAACCTAAATTCTGAGACCTATAAGTCTACAAAAAAACAATGCTCCTCTTTATGAGTTTCTTTATAGGTCAAGTAGAAGGGGAAGGGCATACTTGACCCTGTCGCTCTTGATGCTGATTTCCTTGTTACCATCTTTACCTGAATTCAAATCACCATCCCCATCCTCACACCGATGAACCATTCCATAAAATAATCCTCCTTACATTCAGAAACAGACCCATATGCAACACAAGCAAGCCCCAAACCCTAAATTCAATTCTCATTACCAAACTTGAAGCTCCCCTTCAAAACCCCAGAATCCTGACCCAGCATATCTAGTTTCTTCACAAATACAGAGAAGGCGTGAAAGGTGTTGACGACAGAAGTAAAATCAAAACTCCCCTGATCCAACAGAGAAATCCATTTATTGTCATGAAAGGACTTGCCAGTGGTCGTCTCTATAGGGGATAAATTAAAAAAACAAGAAGGCACACTAGCAATGAGATTGTAGACCAAGGAGTTCAATGTGCCTGCCATCGCGGCGTGCACGGCTGTGAGCGACAAAGATTTGGTAAAAAGGCAATTTCTTTCGGCCAAACCGCACAAGCCTGACCCTCACTGGCCCTTTGACTCCCCCCACCGATCCAACTTTGAGTTCGTGTAGCAGGTGAGGACCTCAGAGCAGCAAGTGTGGGCGCTCCAATGGACGGATGCCAACCTTTTGGAGAGACCATTGCACGAGAAGAACAATTACGGTGACATCCAACTCAATTCTTCACACTGCATCCAAAAATAAAATGCAATCCATGAGTGAGCATCCAATTGCTATGCCGTGAAAACAGCATCTCATTGCCCTCAACTACGTTTAAGTGCTTTCTTCTTTGTACGACATCGTTCGCTTGCTTCATGTCTACAGAAAGAAACCAGGAAGGCAGGGAGGCAGGCAGGCAGGGTTTAGGGTTTAAACTCACATTGTGCGAATCAGAACCAGTGGCCTTAGAAACGTCGAGTTTAGTTGAGTCCATCTCATGGCCCAAATTATTCCACCGAAAGTGTTGTCATTGTTCCATCGTCAGATGCATGCGCAATTTTACAATCCGACACCTAGGTTGCTTTGTCGAAAGCCAAAAGCGTGACGCAAGGACATCTTTCTACTTTCATTGAAATCGCATCACACGGCAACGACACCAGTTTCTTTTTGCTGGAAGCGGATTCTACAAGGTAGGCGAAATGTTTGCTAGTGATGCTCATTTCTACTTGTTTCTTTATGTTGCATTTGTTTTTCGCTATGTCATTGCACATTGTTGTTGTGTGCATTGTTTTTACAACTACTTCTTTGCGGTTTGGAGAAGGTTTGCTATCATTGATTTGTTGTGAGCTTTGAAGTGCATCAAGACCTATTCTTTTGGTTTTGTTTCTTTACACATTGAGGTGCTATTGGTGGTTTTCGCTCGCAAATCATCGTCATTGCCATGAGTTTTGTGTTGTTTCGTTGAGTGTGATGCTTCATTGTAGAAGTGTTGTGGGTTCAACTTTGCAACTTTAGTGTTGCGATTGTGTCTCTATTTATGGTGATTTCCATGGCTTTTGTGTTCTTTTTACATTATAGTTGCTCTTGCATTGTAGATGTTCCTACATTGCAGCAGATGCTTCTGCATCACGATTCTTCTGCTACATGGATTTTTATTTTTTTTTGTGTAATATTTCTAGGTGGTTCTAATGTTTGTGTGTTTTGTGTTGTTTGCAAGTTTTTGGTTTTGTGATCATCTATGTGGATTTCATGTATTTTATAAGGATTCGGACTTTTGTGTTTTATTTCATGTTTTTATATTCAACTTTTGTGTGTTGGTTTAATTTACTTTTTTTTTTTTAGAATTTGGAATCCTGTATGTGCATTGTGTGTATTTATGTGGTGCAATTATGAATAGGTTCTTTTAAAGTATTCGTTCCATTTTTCTTTTGTATTTTTCTTCTATTTTGTCTTGTTTTTGTGTAATGTCTAGTGGTCCTCTTGTTGGGTTTTGTTTTGATTCTACATCTTATGCTAGTAATTTAGTGTGGTTAACTGATGGTTGTGAAATTTTTGTTGATTGTGTTGGTAGTGGTCGATTGTTTGTTGATTCTTCTTCGGTTTTGAAAATGTCTTTGAATTCCTTGAGTTGGATGCTCTTGTATATAATCCCAATGTGTTTGGTCAATTTTTTGATCTTTATGTTTCTTTGGGCCTTGAATAATATGGCATACTTTCAAGTTCATGTTTTGTAGATGATGTTTTTGTTCATCCTTCTACATTTGGTGTTGTTTCTTATGCATTTGGTTCCATTATGTGTCCTACTTGTGTTATTATGTTTTGTACATTAAAATGTTAGATGACTCTTGTTTCCAATTTTGGTGATGCCATGCTTTCTGGATCTAAAGCTAAAAGGGTACAAAGCTTGATATTCATGTTAGGGATCTTGATGAAAAGGAAGTTGACAATGTAAATAAAGGTGGTTGAAGAGTCAATAAGCACATTGCACTATGAACGAAGAATGCATTTGATGAATGGAGAGTTTTCTGTAGTTTTGATACAACAAGATCATTGATTATTAATCTTTTAGAAGATGAATCTTTTGCTAATAATATAGTGGATATGCTTTCATCTTTTGCTTTGCAAGTAGCAAAAAATAAATGGTAGCAAGTATCCTTTAACTAAGTAATTTTTATCTTCCTATTTTGAATTAATTTGTTTTCTTTTCTTTTGAATTGTGGTTTAGTGTTTAGATTTTTATGGCATTTTTCCAAAGCCAAAATTCATGAAGAACATTATGTTGTTTCTGCATTTTGATACTTTTGTGCCTTGAAATTTTTTTGTGTGGAAGATCTAGAAGGGTTTTTTCTTACATAAATCATTGCCCTTTTTTTGCTTTCACCTTCTTGTTTTCATTCTTTATTTTCAAGTTTTGTGGGTTGTACAAAGCATGTACATTGTTGCAACCTTTTATGTTGTAGTTGTTGATTTGAAACTTGAATCTACAATTGTAAGCCTTTTTTTTTGGAACATTGGTTTTTCATTTATTATTTGTGGGTCTGATTAAGTTTTTTTGTTTTGCAAGAATTCAATTGTCTACATTTTGATTGGTCTTTCTTTTTGTAACATTTAATATCTTATACAAGGTATTGGACAATTAATAAAGTAGAAGCAACATGAATAAATTGTGCAAATTGGTAAAATGCCTCTTGTCCCCAAGGTCTTCATGAGTGCTAAGTATCATTGTGTGAAACTTGTGAGTGATGAAGCATCTTGTAATCTTCAATAGTTGGTCTCAAAAAGACTATTAAAAAGTTAGATGTGTTATTTGTTGAAAAAGAAATGTGTTTGCTTACTTTCCCATCTAGCCTCAACTTTGTTAGGATTTTTATTGTAGTTATTGTAAGTAATTTGGGGTAAGTAAGTTTGGAATTAGTTCCAGTGTGAACATTAATCCAACTTCTTGGTGTTTAGGATAAGTAGGATAGTGTGTGATTAGAATCTAGTATTTGGATTTTGAAGCACACCATAGCTTTGCTATGTTTTGCTGTGTTTTTGTGTTTTCATTATGTAAGGGGTTTGTTGAAGTTTTTTTGTTGGTACTTGGATTCTTGTGTTTTGTAGGTGAATAGGACTTTAAAATCTAAAAAATTGCAATTGATTTAGCTTGATAGTGCTAGAGCTAGATTTGTGATTGATTGCATTGAGTTCCTAGTTATTTTGTTTACTTTTACATAAGATTGTGGTGTTTGTTCTTTTGAGCTTTGCTTAAGCGTCGAGTGCATGATCTTTTGTGTTTGTTTACACCTATTGTAGCTCAGTGTGAGTGCACAATGTTACCTTTCCTTTCCTATTTTGTTCATCATTCATTTGCAGGAATAGCAGTGGTAACTTGAACTACCATTGCCATTGCTAGGAGCTGCAATGTAGAAGAAGCAAGAAGAAAAATGAAAAGATTGAAAAAAAGGAAAAAGAGGGGAAAAAAAGAAAGAGGAGTGGTAGTAGCAAGCTTGTTAATGTAGCTCACAAAGGAAGAAAAGAAGAAAAAGAAGAAGAAAAAAAAGACAAGAAGGAAAAAAAAACAAGGAAAGGAAGGAGCTCAATGGTTCAAGCTGTTATTGCAATTCGTTGTTATAGCACACCATCGCATTCATGTGCGAATGAAACCTCAATGGCCATTGCTATTGAGATTTGGTTCAACTAAGGTGTTGGCTTGGCAAGGCCCCGGCAAATAAGGTTAGGATAGTCCAATTTAGACTTGCTTCGAGCCACTTTTTATTTTAATTTTAATTTTTTTTTATTGAATTTTTGAACCTGAGGTTTGTGGGCTACATGGTAGTTAAAGGTAGGTTCAAGTAAGGGGGATTAGGTTCGAGTCCAATCCAAACTTGACACATTTCAAAATAATAAAAAAAATAAAAATAAAAATAATATTATTTTTAATTTTAAAAATTTACTCTAATTTTTTCATCCAATGTTTGGATGAAAAATTTCCATCCATTTGTGATTTTCGACGAATCATATTTTCCACATATGGGCTTGGATTTTGACAATTTTCACGTCATCAGATTCATCTTGGCAAGTTTTATGCAATAGTGGGCCTACAACCAGTTTTGGAGATTGTGATATTGGGAGTCAAGAGACTAAATTTCCTATTTTTGGGATTTATTTCATGTAAAATCTCAAAAATTGATATCTCTCGCATATGACGCTTGCTTTCCCAACCCTATTTTTGGTGGTGTGGTGCGAGGGGGGTAGGGAAGCGTGAGGTGTGTGAAAGGGCACAAAACACATGAACAACACATGGGTGACTTACTTATAGGTGCTATTAATACCAACATGTGGTGGAATGTGGTGCAATCAAACCACATCATTAAGTTTTGAATTTTTGCATACCTTTTGTCATAAATGTCCAAATGGAGCTTATAGGGGTGAAGGTGTGTTTGTGTTAAAGAGTTTTTCCCCTTGGTGTTGTGAGTTCTTGCACCTGTCTCTTATGTTTATGTTTGGGATTCTTAGTTCTTTATTAGGGGGTATGGAAATCTATCAAGTTGTGTGCCTTTGGCCTACATCACAGGGTGAACACAATCTTGTGTGATGATCTCTTGCAAATTTGTGCATATTGTTCAGTAAAATTTTTTAGGTAAAAGGCTACAAGCCTTCCCACATGTGCTAATTGTAATAGGTAATGAGCCAAAAGGTTGTAGTTGGTGTGGTTAATGGCCGAGTATGTGACAAGGCTACCACCCAATTTTGATTATTAAATAGGTTGTGCTTGACCCCGATTTGCCTAGACATAGATATTAGGGTTTACTTGTGGGTAGGTTGTACCTAGTGCTTTTCTTTGTTGTTGGGTGCGATCGGATTGATGATTAATAAACTTGTTGTGGCGGTGAGACCGGAGTAATGACCGGTGAGATTGCATTTGCTTTTTTATGGTTGTGAAGGCCCCAAGTGCGTGCTTGGCCCCTTAGAACATAGAGGTGCCTTGACCATATAGGTGCAACATCCCTGGTCACCATTTTGGTTTGGGGGATTTTAGGATTAAGAAAAGTTATAACATGTCAACATCCTTGTAGGATTAATTGAGTTGATACAAATGTAGCAATCTTGGTGAGAGTGAGGTTTCAAGGTTATAAGGTTTCAAGGTTATTGGATTCCAGGGTTAAAGGTTTAAGGTTTTCATGGAGACTCAGATTAGGGTTTCATCACGAACATGTGTTGGGATTTGGATTCCGAAGGTAGGTTTATTGAAAGGTTTACTAGGTAGGGGGTGCGGCTCCAACCACCTACCCCACCTACATTATCACCTGAGGGAGATTCCTTAAATTTTGAGGCAGAACTACCACAGGTAGTGTTGGTACCACTTGTGTGGGGTTGGAGGACATGTATCGCGCCTCCAAAAGGCCCTGTTAATTTTTGGGGGTGGTTAACACCATCAATTTGGATGATTTCATCCAAAATTTTGATACTTAATGTGATATGTAGCAGCTATAGAATCTACAACAATTTACACCTTTCCTAGCATGGAAAGGTTTATTCCAACATTTCCACCCACGAATGACTATCATGAGTTTTTTGATGCCCATGAGGTTAACATTGAGGAGTGGTGTGGTATTGGTTGCCAAATTACTTTTCCATCACCAAAGGTTGGTTAATTGTGTTGACCTTTATTTATTCGACCATTATCATAGGGGCTGGCGTGGGTCCTTCTACTCTTGGGGGCAGTGGTAGCATATCAATTGTCAAAGTATGAGCTCTTTTCGCTTTTAACCATGTCATTGAGTTCTTTGAGGAATTTAACACCAATTACTAGGGTTTGGAAACTAAGAAATTTTGTACATTGCAAAAGTTTCAATGCCAACCCCATGAAAGTTTATGAGAGGTGTACATGTGAATGTGGAGGTTAATCAATGTGATCAAGGGGATCACAAAAGCCAAGGTTATCTAGTTTTGGTTTGGGATTTTGGAAAAGGATCTAAGGCAACATAATTTTCACCTAGCCTAGGTAGCCCACGTTGGCATTGGTTTTCTAGGTATCTGAGCGCATTGAGCTCAACATGGTGGAAAAGAATGTTGTTACCCTAAGGTTTAGTAAGGAAACCATAAAACCTTCTCCTACTTCATTGACTCAAAAGTCATGTGGTCAAACATTGAAGATTACACCACAAAAGGACAAGGGGCCCAAATAAGAACTCGATGGGGGTTCATCATCTTACATTGTTGAACAAGGGGGAAAGGATAAATGTTGGAGGTGCGGTGGGCTGCATTAGAAAAAGGATTGTCTTAATCCTCTTCAAACAACCACCTCTAACCCTAATCCCAACCAACCTTACTCCCATGACAAGGTGTATAACCATGATGCAAACCATTGCTTCACGTTTCATCCAGAACTACGGCAAGGTTAATCCCAGATGGGAAATGTGGGGAAGTCTCTAGGTTCTGGCAAAGGTCAAAAGGCAAAAGGTGCGGCCAATAAAGGGCCGGTCACCAAGTTAGATCCAAACCAACCCAATGCCATGGAGGCATGGTTTGCATGTTTGGAGGCGTTGGTGATGAATACAACATCCAGTATGGTGGCATAGGTGACACCCATAACACCTGTGCTAAGTGATTTTTTAGTTCAGGGTTTTAATCTTGAATTTTTTTGCAGGGCTAGATTTTTAAGGTCATATGAGATCCAATTGGGTATTCCCAATGATCATGTTCCAGAGGTAGCTAGTAATAAAACCCTGGTTAGGGTTTCGACAATTGCACCAATTATTAGGGCAAGTGTTCAAGTGTAGGAACCACAAGGTGTTGATGAGAGATTAGATTATTAGTGTGGGGAAGCCCAACACCAAGTTCATATATCATAGTCCTTTGTGTTGATTGACACAATCCGCATCTCAATGGACACATCCAACCCCAATAGGGGATCGGTTATAACCATTAAATTCTCTAGTTCCACTTCAATAATTCAAGCGCCTAATAGTATGTTAGGGGTGGTTAGGTTGGTGTGCCAAACACCATCATTTTCCATTACAACTTTGGTAATGTTTAACTTTTGATCAATCGTAGTATTTCGAATGGTAGCCACATTATGTGATTGTGTGGATACACTTGTCGAGGATTTCCAAGAGGTTTTATTTGGCAAACCACTAGTCAATTAGATACTTGTTGGCAACATATATTTATCAACCACTTACCTGTTAACCTACTTGTTGGTCCATTTGTCGATGGACTACTTATTGGTAGAATATTTGTTGTCAAGGTACTCATCAACTAACCACCTGTAATGGTGGTACCACCTTGGCATGCTGCAACAACCAAACTCTAGGAATTTTTAGCACATCCACCCATTGATTGAGGAGGGGTTTTACCGATGTAGTGGTGCTGCGGGATTAAAAAGGTGTTTTTTAAATGAGAGGGGGTTTCAGGACAATATTATCAACCCCAAAGGATATTATTAGATTTAAAAGCTCAACTTTTAATGTTGGGAAAAGTAGAAATGGAGGGCCTAAGGTTGACCGATGCTGATTTGGAGCCATGCTTGTACCAGATTTTGACATCGATGGGGGTGAAAATCCTTTAAGGTGTACCACACAAGATGAAAAGGGCCTAGTCTTTAAGCCATGTCCATCTTATGGATAGCCCCCCTATTCATGAATTGGAGATGCCAGGTGCTTAGGTTGGGCCATTCATTCAGGGTTCACGTGATCCTCCAACATCGTGGGGAATGTTGTCGAAGCTTCAAGCATCAACTAGACATTATATTCATTAGGTTTGGGACACTCTACCATCAAACCCATAGGTACTTGTAGATCCAAGCCATGGACCACTTAGTTTACGACCTTTAGACTTTAAGGGTACACAATGGCATATTCTTAAAGATGGGATTTATTTGAGAGAGCTTTTTGGAGGCATTAGTTTTGGCCTTTTAGTGGTCCTTTAATCTAACATCAAGGTTCATTAATACTATTATGTGGAGAAGGATCTTCAAACCCGGCAAGCCTCCATGCACCATATTATGATGTTGTGACAACAACATCTTGAGTTGTTGCTTGCATTGACAATTTGGGGTTATTAACGCACCTTACCAAGTAACATCACATTGCTAGGGGTGTAGGATTTGGACAAGATCGGACCAATGGACTTAATCATATCAAGATGGTCATGTCAAGGTTTATCACATGTTGGCACATGTTAAGGACCCCTAAACCCACATGCCTAATGGATGACATTTTGGATCTAAGACAACATTTTTTTATTGTTTAGCATGATGATGAACCACCATAAGAGTTTTCCATGTTCTCATCCATTTTGAGATGGTGATCTAGGCATGATTTGGGATGCCAACTCATCCAAGATGGAGGAGCCTAATGTTAATGAGCGAAAGTGCGTTATGGGATTTTGCACAAACACCATAGCCGTAAGAGGGATTTTTGAAGGTGTTCATAAATGAATATTGGGACAAGTTATGGATCTTACTTGTTTCACATGGATCTTTAACCTTTGTTGGGTTGAGCAAGTCCAATTCGCATAGTCTTTCCCGCCCACCTACCTTTCTTCTATTTTTGTTGCACCTACATTTGGGTTAGCTATGTTGGTGCAAAGGGGGGACATCATTGGCATTTATGGGATCACAAATTTATGGGTAGTGGGAAGGAGGTTTTTGATGTGGAGATGCCAAGGCATTTTGATGTTATGCCACCTTTTGCGTAGTAATCACATGTTTTGCCCTCAACTTCGAATGTCGGGGATGTTTCATCATTTTAGCCCAAGGTACAAGAGACCATAGAGTGATGGGAACCAAATATTGGTCCTGTGGTTATAGGAGATGAGGTGCAAGAAATATAATGGCTATTGCAAGATCATGTTGGTTGTTTTGCCTTCAATTTGAAGGAATTGGGACAGTTGAGAAAACATGAGGTTTGAATTGTATTGGAAGATGATAATCTTATTTTCAAATAACCTTATAGGTTGAGTGAAATGGAAAAGGCCTTGGTTTAGGGTTAGACATCAAAGTTGTTGGATGTAAGTTTGGTGGAACTGTAAAGATGTGATTATGCTTTAGCCATAGTGATGCCAGCCAAGAAGGATATTTTTAACAATTGGATGGAGCAACGCATGTGTGGGGATTATCGCCTAGTCAACAAGCGCACACATTTGAACAAGTATGCCATGCTTTTATCGGAGGAGATTTTTGATGCCCTTTGTCAAGCCAAGGTTTTCAATACCTTGGACTTGAGATTTGGCTACCATTAGTTGATATTGAAGGAAGGTGACAAGGTCAAGATAACATTTTGGGGAATTGATTTTCATGGGAAAGATTGTTTGTACCAATGGCAGTTTTTGCCATTTAATTTGAAGAATGCTCCTGTAAAATTTCAGAGGGTGATGGATTGAATGTTAACAAGACTTGGTTTTGCTAAGTGCTACATTGATGACATTATCATTTTTAGCCCGACATCAAAAGATCATGGGCATCATTTGCAGAAGGTATTTGAAAGACTTAAGGATCATAATTAACTTTCATCCAGGCAAATGTTGGGTTTTTATACACAAGTGGAATACCTGGGTCGCATGATTTATTAAGGAGGATTAAGGGTATAAATTGCTAAAGTTGAAGCCATTTCACAAGTACCCTAGTTGATAGATGTTAGTTGATTATGAACATTTTAAAGTTTATGTAATTATAATAAAAGATTTGTTAAAAGATTCAACTAGGTTGACACAAATTGGCAAGGGATATGTTTGGGGTGAGGAGTAGGAATAGGCATTTAAGGAATTGAAGGTTCGACTTTCCTCAACCCCCATCTTGAGGCGACCCATTCAAGGACATCCTTTTTAGTTGCATACTGATTGAAGTACCTTAGGGATGGGAACCGTGTTTACTTAATTAACTAATGATGGTTGGGAGTTTGTGGTGGCGTATGCTAGTTAGTCCAACAACAAGATAGAAGCAAAGTACAGTTCTTATGAGGGGGAATGCCTTGCTATTGTTTAGACGATTTCTTCTTTTCAATGTTATTTGGATGGTAGTCCATTTACTTTGGTTATTGATGACTAGCCCCTAAAGTTTTTGATGGACTCAAATCGATTCATAGGCAGGTTGGCAAGGTGGGCATTTATCTTATAGGAGTATAATTTCGATATTGTTCATAGGGCTAGTAGGGTTAATCGAGATGTCGATGAGTTGAGCCAGTACTCAAGTTTTAGTGAGGAGGATACCACAGGTGTTAAGTGGCATGGAGAGGTGGATTTGGAAGTTATGATAGGATGACATGCTTTTGCATACTTGTGTATTTTGTTGGGGTGTTATGGGGATATACCTTAAAGTAATGCGGGTGGTGGGAATTCCTAGAATGATGATGATGAACCAAAAGGCAATTAAGCCCTGGACATCCATCTAGATTTACTTATTATGGCATATTTACAAGTAGGTGAGGTTTCGATGAGATTGACACCCAAAGAATCAGATTGGGTTGTCCACAAGGCGAAACGGTTTTGATGGGAAGGTAATTCCTTATTACGGGTTTAGATAGATGGGTGAATATGGGTAGCACCACACCTAGAGCAACGTGAGGGCCTTGTACAACATGTTCATGAAGAGTTGGGCCATTTTGGGGTCCGACGGACCTATAGTTTGCTCTAAGCATAATATTAGTGGCGTGGGATGCAACCTCTATTCAATAGTTTGTTTCTCGGTGTGTGGTGTATGATCGAGTATGGGCATCATTCAACACACCAACACCCCAACTATAACCCTTACCAATTATGGGGTTGGGTTATCGATGGAGCTTGGATTTTGCCAGCCCATTGAGTTTGAAACCTTGACATAACCACTATGTTTTGGTTATGATCAAGCACTTTTCCAAGTGGTTGGAGTTGGCGCCCTTGTTAGATTGCAGTAGTGAGGGAGCTACATATGCATTTCTAGACATAATGCTCCAGCCGAGGGTCTCATCGACCAAGGTATAAAATTCTGAAGGGATTTCTAGGATTTGTATAAGAAGGCATTGATAGATCATCAGATTATTTCACAAGATCATCTTGAAGCAAATGGGTTGGTCAAACGAAAGGTGCAGATGGTGAAATGAAGATTATAAAAATACGGCCTTCAGAAAGGCCATACTCATGATTGGGACTTGAAGTTACCATGGTTGGCCATGGGATATAGGTTTAGTTGGTACGCTTCATTGGCATTTTTTTCACCATATTTTTTGTTATTCGGTTTAAGTTTTGAAGTACCAGCCTCCATTCAACGCACTGTTATGTTGTAGTTAGTCTTGATGATCTTGTAGTGTGGGTTTGGGTATGAAAAAAATGGGTTGGTTTGTTCAAGTGGGTGATACCTATGGCTATGGAGAATCTAACAATTATTCATCATCAAAATACTCTTTGGTATGCCACAATTCATGGAAGAGGTTATTAACCTCGAGTTTAGGTTTGAGCTTGGGGATTATGTTTATATGCAATAGATAACATTCATCACATTGGATGTGACTATAAGTAGTTTGATTTTGTGTGTTTGGAAGACCTTACGTTTCAAAGTATTATTGTTGGAAGGACGAGATGGTCAAACATGGAAGGACCATGTGCATAATTGAGCGCCATGTCATCTTCCCAATGTGGATGGCCAAATTGACCCATCCTTTGTATATATGTTGGTTTATGATGTATGTTGTGTGGGCAGTCCACAAAAGTTGCCACTATGTTGGTTTGTGACCAGTTCAAGAGGATGGCACATTGCATATTTGACATTGCCTTTGGACTAGGTATTGGTTGGCAAATGGTTTTGCGTTCAATGTAACCAATAGACGTGGTTCCCACAGTTACATAGTAGGATTAGTTTTAAAAAATTTCCCTAGGATGTCTCAGCATTGGTTGAGGATTTGAGGGATTCCATATAGGTAACTAACGGTGGGGTTCACATTTACACCTGACCTAATGATCCTTTTACCTTGGAACTGTAGGACCCTAGTGGATTGTTGGCAATAGTTTTATAATGTTATTGGTTTTAGGGGACCTTAGCCCTAGATAGGGGGGTGGTTTGGATGTGGTGTACCACTTAGGGTATTTTTATGTTTTGTGTTGTGCGTATGGTGATAGCAATAGTTGTAAACGACGTATTTGGAATGCCAACCTTGGAATGCATGACAGTTGTTAGGAGTTTTACTGTAATTACAAATTTTTATCCTAATTACTATAAGTAATTTGGGGTAAGTAAGTCTAGAACCAGTTCCAGTGTGAATGAGATTCTAGCTTTTTGGTGTTCAAGATAAGTGGGATGGTGTGTGATCAGAATATTTAGATGATATTGAAAGTAATATTTTTTTCCATTTCCAATTTCAAATCATGATCCTATAAGACATATAAAAAATATATCAAAAGAAATTATTTAAAAATAATTATGTTTAAATGCTTTAAAAACTTTTTAAATAATTACAAATTTTGAAAATTTAAAAGGTCCATAACATAATAAATTAAAATCACATTCCATTAATTCAATGGATCTTTAGTTTTTTAAACATAATTCATCCAATGTCTCAAAGTTTCAAACACAGAAAATTAACACATTGTAAAAAAAAAGTCCATATCCATGAATTTTGTAGGTGTGACAAAAAATGTGGGCAAAATTCAAAAGTTCATTACTTATTTACTATCCACAATTTTGATTTGTTTTTTTCATTTTTGAAAGATTGATTATGATAGTTTTAGATAAGTGCGTCCTTTTTATTATTATTCAATGGATCTTATTTTATTTATTTTCTTGTACCTAAGGAATACAAGAAAAATTGCAATTGTGATGTCCATATAAGGTCATTGTAGTGTGCAAACACCCCATAATTTTGTTATGTTTTTATGTTCTTGTTATGCAAGGAGTTTGTTGAGGTTTTTTTGTTGGTACTTGGATTCCTGTGTTTTGCAAGTGAGTAGAACTTTGAATTTGGATGTGGTGTACAAGTTAGGGTATTTTTATGTTATGTGTTATGAGTATGGTGATAGTGAGAGTTGTAGGCATCGACCTTCGAGCGCACAATAACTTGCATGGGTTTTTTTTTTGTATAGGTATATTTAAATTGACAAACATTTATGTGACAGAATGATGTAAATTTATTTTTTTAGTGAGTAGATTTGGTTAATTACTACGTTTTGAGGAGGCTTTCAATGAGGAAAAGGCCGCTTATGAAAAAACTAAGGTATGTTAATTAAGGGGTAAATGTTTTGTAATGTTTTGTTTTGTTTTGTTTCGTGTTTTTTAAAAAAAAATTGCTTTCTTCATTCATGTTCTCATTTTGTATGTTGGTTTTTGTTGAAAAAAAATAATGTTGATTTTGGAGTTGGTGAAGCTGGTGTGGTGTTTGATGGATCACTTGATGCTATGTATGATGGAACAGTTAGTGTTGTGTTTGATGGTGTGGCTGGTGTTGTGTTTGATGGTGCATTGGGAATTTATGTTCATCTTGGGTTCATGATTTTTTTGTTGGTGTTGTATTTGGAAGTCCTTCTAACATCCTTATTGGGGTTCTTTCTTTGAGTTTTAATGTTCCTATGGCTTCCAGAAATTGGCATAAGATGGCCAATCAAGTTCTTGGTGTTGATGTTGTTTTTGTGGATTGAGGGAAAAGTGTGGTGCAGGTTGTAGATTATGGCATCGGTGGACTAAGAAATTGAAGGGATTTGAAGATGCATTTTGGAACAACACGTTTGAGAAAGAGCTACACAAGTACAAGGAATGCTTGGATACAAATTTTTTTTGCGTTACCCTCTTGAAACAATCAATGTCAATACTCCTTCTAGGCATGTGTTTAGTCACTTCATAATTGTCTTATTAATATTATATTTGTAGTTGATCCTAAGTTTTTGCCTAGTTTGGGAGTACCAATGGGAGGAGACAAGGCTTAATTTGTTTCATTCTAGATGTTTCATAAGTTTTGACAAACTTTGATTTGTTTACTTGGATATTTTGCTTGTAACAAATGCATAATAATGGATTAGGGGGAGATGTGGAAAGTTTGTAAAATGTAGGTAATGTCTTGGATTGAATAAGGATGCCCAAGGTGTGGGGTGTTTCTAGTGTTTTTGGTCTTTGTTGGGTGTTTTTGGTTGGGAGGTTTTCTGGGAGCCTTTGGGGCTTTGTAAGTTTTGGTGGGATTTGGGTTTGGGTGATTGGAATCTAGAAATACAAACATTGCAATTGTCACCTCAAGGTTTGATCTATTTTCATGTGTTTGTGGGATTTGGGTGAATGAAATCCTAACAATTGAACATTAAGAAAGCTTATCCATAGTTTTCCCTCTTATGTATCCTTTTTCTTGTGCATTTTTTTCAGTAAATAATCTCCAAGCTTCTTCTTATGAATCCTTTAAGGAGTTGATCCATAATAAGTCCTTTCCAAATCTGTTGATTTAATAAAGTTTTGCTTGTTATGAATCATTTGATTTATGCATTTGAGTACATATAAAATTTCGTGATTTTTGTTTAATTTTAATTTTACTTTGTAACTTTGTTATTTTGACAAATAAAAATAAATGAGTTTCTTTTGTGTGGTTTGCCTTGTAAATACATTATCTTTGAAAATCATTTAAAAAGTTTTAAATAGAAAATAAAAAACAAAAAGATTGATTCAAGGAAAAAAAATGGAATAAATTAATTAATAGCTCAAATTAGTAATAATAATTAAAGAAAATAAAAAATTTAAAGTATTGAAAATAAAAAAATAAATATTTTAAAAATCATATTTTGAAAAGTTAGTATAATAGGTAATTTCCAAGGAGTGGAAGTTCCTTTGTTAAATTAGTGAGTATTTAGCCCATGGAAGTTACTATCATAGGTTGTCACAAAAATCTTCGAGTAAGAGAAATACCTAAATTTACAAAGGCAAAAAATTGGTAGTGCTTTAAATATAGGGTAAATCTATGAGGTTCTTCCTGGATTGTAAGGCCTAATTGAAGGTAATAGTGGGAGGTTTGGGTCTAAAATTCCAAGTGGAAGCAAAAATGGAATTCCTTCCCCAACATAATGAATTTTTAAATTTCAGGAATTTTATGAAGGCATAAGGTAGGGTAGATAGGTTGGTGAGTGAACATTTAAAAATTCAAATGAGGTTGAGTCCTCACACATTGTTCCATCGCTTCTGAAACTTTAAAAACATTTGTAACCCTCCACCTAGTGCTTCCAATGCTATAAAAATTGTTCAATTCAATAATGGGTTGGGGAAGATATAGGGTGTTTGGTTATGGGTGAATTAAAAGAGATTATGATTTCAAGTTTACAATTTTTGATCATTACATGTTTGTTTTTGGAATACAAATATGTATTGTAAAGCCTTAGTTGGTGTGCCCATCAAGTTTAAACCTCTCAAAATGGACTAAAAATGAGGAAAATATGGGGTAGGAATTAAAAAGGGTTTAAAGATATTTTTATAAAAAAAATTGAAGCAAACTATCACTCATCCTTTCCTATGTTTACTGTAGTGCTCCTTTATTTTTGGTTATGGGTGAATTAAAAGAGATTATGATTTCAAGCTTAAAATCTTTGATCATTACATGTTTGCTTCTAGAATACAAATATGTATTGTAAAGCCTTAGTTGGCGTGCCCATCAGGTTTAAACTTCTCAAAATGGACTAAAAATGAAGAAGATATGGGGTAGGAACTAAAAAGGGTATAAAGATATTTTTATGAAAAAAATTGAAGCAAACTATCATTCATCCTCTTTTATGTTTATTGCAGTGCTCCTTTATTTTTTTATTTTAGGTGGTAGATGGTTAACAAATGTTTCATCATTATTTAATAATTGGAAGATAAAGCAAATGAAAGCTATGCATAAATCTAGTAAATGTAGGTATTTTTCTATAATTTACTTGGGCTTTGTGCTAGTGTGCACTCCCGATGTTGATCAACATTCTATGTAATTGGAATTTAATTCAATTCAACAATTGGGCTAAGATTCAATGGAATTGATTTCAAATTCAATCAAGAGAAATCAAATGCAAATTGGTGGAGCCTTATTGAAAATTTGCTCATGGATATGGTGTTTGATTTCTTTTAAAAAGATGTAGATTTAGAAAGGCACCTTTCCATGATTTTTTATTTGAAAATGGATTAAACAAATTCCAATTAGGAATTATCCAATTGATGCCTATGCAATTTTCTCCCTCTAATAGTGCAAGCCTACATCCTTCCTTTTGTGCAATTTTGACAATTTGCATGAACATTCCTTTTCCAACATCATTTCCAACATATTTTCCCATCATCATTACACTTGATTTAGATCTTATGTAAGTTGGGTTTAGGTGCCTAACTCTTTGTTTGTTTAATCATCTTGTCATGTCATGTGACCTTAAACTTTTTTTTTTCAATGTTGCACATTAGGTTGGGGCCTCCCCCATTTGATAGCTTGTGGCTTGGCCCACTACATTTGTGATGTGATACACCTTTTGTGGTGTGCCCATGAAGACACTAGAAGAAATCCCCCAAAATGCAACCAATGCATTTGCAACTATGTGCAACTAATTGTCATTTACAACTAGTTCTTATTGGTTTTATAACTATTTTGCACCTTTGACAATTTTTGCAACTATATTACAATTACATTTGCAATTAATGATTTTCATCCTACACTCTAAAATTGTTTTCATCCATGATCATGTCCATATGTCCCATTAGTTGCAAATGGAACCAAACTTAGTTGCACCTTTAGGGTGTCAAGATAGCTTTTGTGGTATACATAGGTGTATTAAAAAACTTTTGAAAGGTATGTGTACTTTTGCTAAATTATATGGGGGTATGTTTCCATTGGTGTATTTGTAACGTTGTATTTAGACAAAATAACTACCTATATATGTCTTTTTACCTACTTAGCTTAACCTACCAACCTATTTATTTATATGTTTACCTACCTAATGTAAATGATTACATTTATTAATTAATCATTGATTAATTAGTTACAATTATTTTTAATTAATTTATAACTATTATAATAATTATTCAAGATTAATAAATAAATAAATATTAATTATTTAATTATTAGTTATGTCAGTTATTTATTTCATTATTTAAGAACCATTAGTGAAGTCTTATAACTAATATTTTAGTTAATTGATTCATATACATATAATAGAATTTAGTTTTTTGATATTTTTTATTTATGAAATTATTATTTAAAATTATAAATAATAATTTTTAGAATTATTTATTTCATGGATATTAATTATTATTATTTAAATATTTTATTTATTTATCTCATTATTTAATTTAATTTTATAATTTATAATGAAATTATGGAATATTATTTAATAACTTATAATAAATAAGTTAGTTAGTTATTACTTAGATGTTATCTATTAATAATTGGCTAATATCTTAGTTATTTATTTTTAAATTTAAAAGCTATTAATGAAAATTCATATGTATAATTTGGTTAATTAGTTATTATTTCAGTCATTTATTTTTCTATTTATGAATTATGAATTAATATTGTATAACTAATGAATTTTTTATTTAGTTATTTAAATAGTTAGTTGGTTCCTTATCTACTTAGTTATATGATTTACAAAATTAAAAAGGAGGAAAAAATATATGAGATAATCTTTTTAATTGCAACCTAATTTACAACTAAGTTGCAATTTCAATTTTTATCCCATATGTTTTGTCCTCCACTTTCATCTTGAGAACTATATAAGGAGGTTTTGTCCTACACTTGCACATGAAAAGACACATGTCAATTGGGATGAGCTAAAGGAGTTTAACCCTTTAAAAAGTTTAACCCAAAGGTTAAACTTTTAAAAAAATTTAAATATTTTCCCAATTCTTTAACCTACCTACCTACTTACCTATTCCCACCTACCTACACCTAAATATTGATTTAAAATTCATTTTGACCAAAATTCAAAAATGCCACATGGCATATTGGTAATATGCCATGTGTCACAATCTAAAACCATTCAAATTAGACGATGAGGATCCATTATTTATTTAAAAAATAATTTCAATTATTTTTTTAAAAAAATTTAATAAAAATTGCCATATGTCATTATGTAAGTTGCCGATTTTTATGGTAATACACCAATGGCATATAATAGTATACAAATGGTGAAGTAATTGTTGACCATTGATTTCATCCACATTTGCAATTAGTGTTTAATGCAGTAGAACAATTTTTAGTAACAAATGTGTTTTGCAATTAAAAAATAGTTGTAAATGGTAGGTTTTTTTTTCCAGTTTTCTTTAAGTGAGGGGAGCGCATTGCTATCCATGACGCTATTCAAAATGATTTTTTTTCAATTGTTAGAAATGCTAGGTTTCATGTTTTGTGTGAATTAATAATGTGTTCCCATTGCTTCCTTCTAGTGTTTATGTTGACGGGTTCATATCATGTTCACATCAAATGAGTTTTACATTTTAGTTAGTGTCATCATTTTTGATCCCACATGATTAAATTTAGTTTTGCAAGTTGTTAATTCTTGAGGAGTGACCGCACAATTGTGGCTTAAGCAAAGGACAACCTAATTCATGATTGAAACTTCAATGGTGTGTATTTTCTCTTGTTATAAAAATATTTGAATGTCTACACCAACATATTAGTGATTTCTTTCATTGATGTACTAACATGGTATGGTCAACTGAGGGCTTTGGAGGCCCTCCTCTATTGGTTTTGCACTCATTTTATAAGCAAAAGTGTTAGTGATTTATAAAGAGTTTAAGTCATTACCACATTGAAATTAACTGTTGTTGTTGTTAAGGATAACTTTTTTATGATAGGTGTTTTTTTAGGTTTTTCGCCTATCTCCTTGTCAAATATGTTTCACATGATTGATGTGAGTTTTAAGTCCTAGGTTGGTTTTTGGATCCCCCTTGATGGGTCCTTATTACTTTCTTTTACAACTTTTGTTGTTGTGTTCATGCTTTTGGGTGTTCTGTTTTGGTTGGATGTTGGTTTTTTTTTGTTTTTCCGTTTTCCCTTTTGATGGGTGTTTAATATGCAATTAAATTTGGCAGGGTTTCATCATGATCTTATGGAACCTAAAGTTGTCATACTTAAATTAGCTTTGATGAATCATTGTCACTAAAATATCACTTTTAGGTCAAGTTTGGAGTGAACATCATGCACATGAATAACATTTGTGTGTTTGAATTCCCTTTTAAATTTGTTTGAGATTTTTTGTTTATCATCAACATGATAATTTGTGAAGGTTTATTGTTTTTAGATGAGCATTATTAACACTTGTGGGTAAAATCACTATCAAAGGAGCCACCCAAATGAGTGGACATTCTTTAAAACTGCATTTTTATATGTTTGAAAGATCACAAGGGAAACATAATAGTTTGGATTGTCATAAACGTTTTTGGAATAGTTTCCATTAATTTCAAAGTTTACATGCTCAAAGCTTGACACAAGTCAAAAATGTTTTTGCACGTTCAAAACACTCAAACCTCAAGAGTGGACAATTTTTGCACTACAAGAAAACCATATCTTTTTCAATAGTGAATTTAACTAACATGACTACAAAGTCAATTTTTTTTAACCACATAACTAACCATGTTTGTTTTGACAAACCACAAAAGTAACATTGTCTGTTGTAACTTTCTCATTATTTGTCCATTCTCAACAATTTAAAAAGCTCTCGGATGCGTTATTTTAAGCTTCACAAAAAAAATTTGAAGTGTAAAAACAAACAAAAACTATAGAAAAAGTTTAAAGTCAAAAACACAAGTTAGACTAACATGTGGTCAATTTTTCCAAATCACCCCTTTCATTTTCAATGAGCAAAACTTGTTCATTCATTTATCAAATTAATAATTTTTTTCACCTTTAGATTTTTCAAGAGGAGAATTACAACATATTTTTAAACATGAAAAGCAATGGAACAATGTACAAAGAACTAAAACTTGAAAAAGGGAACCGAATTTTAAATTTATGCTTGAATCACCCCATTTCACTTTCAATGAACATTTTGTTTTCATTTCTTCATCAAATTGAGAAATTTTCATAATTTTGGATGTGCCAAGAGAAGAATTAGAAATCTTTTTTGAATGTTGAAGGTAATGGAGCAATTTACAAAGAGTTTAAACTCAAAAACACAAACTAAATTGTTGTGTTCAATTTTTGCAAATCACCCTCTTCATTTTCAAAGGGCATAACTTGCTCAAATTTTCGTTGATTTCAACATTTTTTGTACCATTGGATGGGCCAAGAAAAGAATCAAAAATTTTGTTTCGATGTTAAAAGCAATGGAACAACATACAAAGAATTTAAACTCAAAAACACAAAGTGAACCATTATGTTTAGTTTTTGCATCACCTTCTTCACTTTCAAAGGTTATAACTTGTTCATTTCTTCATCGATTTCAACATTTTTTATACCATTGGGTGTGCCAAATGGAAAATTACAAAATATTTTGGAAGTTTAGAAGCAATAGATCAATGTACAAAATGTTGTAAATCTTATTCTTAAGTGTTTGGTGGTAGGTCTAATAAACTAAAAACTTCGTGTGATCAAATTTTTCCTTGAAAAAATACATCCCATATTGTTTAGTCATCAATCTCATTTTGAAAAATATATAATCAAGGGCTTTAGCCCTCAAAGTCACATTTTTAAATGTTCAAGTTTTTTAGGTTGAACCTATTGCAAGCTTAACTTCCGAATGTTTTTTGAATTAAAATAATATTTGATATGAATATAATCCAAAAAGAAATTGATACATTGAAAATATTTTTAAAATAAAAATAAAAATAGACTATAATTATTATATAAAATAATCATATTTAATCACAATGAACATGCATGTCATTACATTCATTCACACAATTAGACAAAATGGACATACCACATCATTAATTCAATCACATAGTTTGTTAGAATGGACATGTCGCATCATCAATTTAGTCACATAGTTTGTTAAAATGCACATGACACATCATCAATTTAATCACATAATTTTTTAGAAGGGACATGCCACATCATTGCATTTAGTCACATAGTTAGTCATATCAGACATGCCATTGTGACACTATGCTAATGTTTAGTCATCTTACATTTGTTTGTTTTATTAACACTTACCTGTCTTAAATGATTGGTCCTTTTTCAACTTGTCCCAAAATTGTCCAAGGTTTGTTTTGACAAAAATCCAATGCAAAAGGACTACAAAACGGACAAGTTATGTAGTAGTGTTGTTTTTTTCAAACATCCTTTTTTTCTACCAAATGTGCACCATTCCTTTTGAAAATTAGAGATTATTTTAACATTGATAATTAGAAAGGCAAAAGGATTTGAACTAATGAAAATTGTTTTTATAACCCATTTGAGCACATTTGGTTCAAAAGTGCTTTTGACCTTAAAAATTATGGATTTTGAAAGTGTGGCTTTAACAAAAGTTGTTCATATATATGTGATAGAAGGCATGAATGAATAATATACATGATATAAAATCAATTTGTAGTCAAAATGTATTTATATTTAAAATGCAGTGCTAAATGGGGTATTCAAAATATAAAATTTTAAGTTATAAACCAACATAAGAATGACATGTGTCATGTGCAATCCTCAGAAAAGGACTTTTACCTTGGCACCTTTGGCTCCTTTGATTGTGATTTCACCCTTGTAGTTTAATTTCCATGTTAGTTTGTTTAGAATCTTTGTTTGTCCATAACCCAACAACTATTCACTTTACCAAATTACCATTTGGTAACAAAAATTGTGGATTCTTATCTATAATCAATTAAATTCAATACTAAGTTGCATTCTAAAAGGACCTTGAAACAAAAAATTATGCTTTTTCTACTTGAATTTTATGTTTACTTGTGATTTACCAAGAAAAACCATATAAAATAAGTAGCTAGATTTTCAAGCGATTTTTGACCTTGTTGGAATGTAATTTAAAAATGGGATGTTATCAAATAATAGCACAAGAGATAACAATGATGTGCATTCAATGTGGAAAGTTATTTATATATGTTTTGTGGGCATTTTCCATTGACATTATTTAACCCCTAAAGTGTAAACTTGCCAAAAACAATTCAACCATGTATTTTAATTGGTGTTGCTAGACTTAAGAATATGACAATTACCATATATAGACCCAATATTAGAGTGCCATCAATAAGCTAAGATCTAAACACCCTCCCTCGTTTAATGGAGTATTGAATCATTTCTAGTATAATGAAATTATGGCATTGGCCCCAAGATTAAATGTAGTCTTGGACTTTATCAACCAATATTTTGTGGTAGCCTTGTCAATGTTATATAAATGGGTTGTTTAGTATAACATTTAGATCCTAGGGAAAGTTTTCATTTCTTTCTCGTACAAAAAAATAAACCTTAAAAGAAATGAACTACTAAAATACTTACTCCATGATGGAATGATAATTCCATGGGCTTTAATCTTGGGTTACATTATTTAATCAAATTTTATTGATATCATGTGTAGTAAAATAATAATAATAATAATCATCATCATCATGGGCTTTAAACTAATATGTTGGGGTAAAATTTGAGTTAAAAAAAAAAGTGAGGAATAAAAGTTAGTTTGTTGGGAAGATGGAAAAGGAAAGTATAAAAGAGTTGATTTTGACAAGTAATCTTGATTGATCTCAACCATACAATGAACATCATGAAGTCCAACAATGTTTAAAACCAATTATTGATTCCTCTTAAACCCTCAATACTTTCTTTTCAAAAAATTTAAAGTTTGGGCATATAACATTATTTGAACATGAAAGTCTTTTAATCTACATAATTAAAAAAATTATAAAAATTTATATTTCATAGATGAAAATGGGACCCCATATTTAGTCTTAATGTAAACTAAACTTATTTGCGCATTTACAAATTCCATTTGCCTTCCAAGTAGCTTTTGAAATAGTCTTTTGGGTTCAAATGCCAATATGTCCCACCATTATGGTTAACAACAAAATTAATTACACTATTGCAAACAATTTTTTATATTATATCATCAATAGATGATTGCCTTAGGAATAAGCTTTTTTTTCAAACATGCTTTACATACAATATTTATGTTGGATGAAAGATGGCTTTTATAACCAAATTGGAGGCAAAATGGTTGATCCAAGCATGTTGAATGTTGTTGCAAAGTTGAACAATATCATTGAATAATCTTATTTATTTGTGAATTCCAATCCAATTGATTCAAATTTGATTTTTGGTATCTTTGCTAGAATCATAAGTTTTGTGACAAAAGCAAATTTCCTATAGATGGAAAGAAAATACATGTATCATAACAATATTGTTGTTTTATTCAACGAGTAGAGTGCACATGTTTAAACATTGTTTTCAAACATAAAGAAATATACTATGGGTACATACAAAGCCAAGTAGTTTGTTTGTGGCTTACTTTTGTTTCAAGTACTTGATTTTGTGTTATTGCCAATGGTTTAATCTTGCTTTTTGGGGGATTTTCATTGTATTGATCAAAACGTAAAATGACCAAAGTCCCAAGGTTCAATTGTAACATGCATAATCATGCACATGATCTTTGTCATATGCCTGGCTACTAGTGATAGGAACATTTGGTGTTTCTAAAAGCTTAAAATCTTTGGACAATTTTTTGTTGCATTCAGAATTAAAAAAGGTATTATAAACCTCCACTTGGTGCACCCATAATGATGAATATATATATATATTTTAAATGAGGAAGATACATGTGTTCGAAGCAAGGGGGTTTAATGTTTGATGATGGGTTCATTAAAACAATTTGTGATTTTGAGCTTAAATTCCTTGGACATTGTTTTGTTGCCTTTGGAGTTCAAAGAGTTCCACTTGGCACATCCACAACTTTTTAGATTGTTCAACATAGATAAAAAATGAGGAAGATATGGGATTTGAAAAAATAGGTGGGGTCCAATGTTTTTTTCAAACATTTTGTGATTTGGACATATTTCCTTTTTGTGCTTCTTTTCTTTGCTCCTTTGCTCTTGAAGTTCAAAAAGCCATTGTAGACCTCCACTTGGTAGTGTTACCATATTGATGCCAACACATATTTTTGTCTTCAATCATGAACTAAATAACATCAAACCTTTTGTGTGAAGAAGCATGTTGCTTTGTTGGACTTTGTGCAATTGTGTTTAAGTTTTGGGCTTGGATTCTTGTGGGTTAAATGAGTAGGTTTTGAAAAGCCAAGAAAGAGACTCCCCAATGCAAACATGAGATATTACCTTCAAACACCAAAGATCAGGAATTATATTCACATTAAACCAATTCCAACAACTAATCTTAAAATAAAGCCATCTTTAAAGTTAATTGTTTGCCTTAACCCAAGGTTGGGCAAATAAAAAAATTTACTCGGATATACATAAAATTCTTAACCACACCCATCGTTATGAAGATTGTTAAAAAAAGATAAGAAATGAACAAGGTATGAGTTGGCGTGCAATGATGAGTGTGTTTTACCCTAGTCACCTAACAAATCCCTTGTCAATGCACTATTTAATGTAAGATGAATTCACTTGCCAAGTATTAGGATTGACCACCTATTTTTTGGGGGCATTAATGATGTGATTAATAAAGATCTCATTATATTAAACTTGTAATAATGCACCATAGCTGAAATTTGAAAGAGTCTTTTGTGAGTTTTGAACATGTGAGGTGTGTGTGTTGCTTTTCAAATCATTACAACAATTAGTTATGAAGTATCATTCATGTGTGATTATTGTAAATGATTTTTGAATATACCATATGTGAAAGAAGTGTATCAATTAACATTGTATGCTTATTAAAACCATTAATCATAAAGTCATAAATTTGTGTTTGGCTCAATTTGTGCAAATTTGCATTTAACATAACAAGACTTATTTTATGACTTTTAAAATTTATTTCAACAAAAATAAAACATGTTATTATCCATAGAGTTATTGATAAAGTACCCCAAATTGAGCCTATTAGGTCAAATTTTTATCAAAACAAGAAGTCTAGATGAAAACAATACACATGAGACAAAGAAAAACGAGGTACCAAACAAATTTTCTCACACAAAACTAATGCTCATATTTTTCATGAAATCATGCCTTGATGAAATAAAAAATTTCAAATCTCTTGAAGTGATACCAATTTTGCTCATTTTATGACTACATTGAATTCTAGAGATGAAATAGTGTCTAGACTTGCTATTCAAACTTGGCCAAAAATAAGATTTTCCAAATCTTTTGAAGTGATACCCAATTTTGCTCATTTTACTACTACACTGAAATCTAGGGATGAAATAGTGTTTAGACTTAGTATTCAAACTTGACCCAAAATAAGATTTTTCAAATCTTTTAAAGTGATACCCAATTTTGCTTATTTTGTGACTACACTCAAATCTAGGGATAGAATATTGTCTAGACTTGATATTCGAACTTGGCCCAAAAATTCTTGAATTTGAAAAGGAGTGCAAAAATTCAAAATTGTAAGGTTTAGGAATTTGAAAAACAAAGTTCAAACCCACACTTGGAGCATCTCCAAAAAAAACATATTTAAAGTGTCAAAAGCTGGATTGAAGGTTCTGTTATAAAGGAAGAATTGGCCAACAAGGTTTGAAGTTTAAGCTTGCCACAGAGAGAGAATTCATTGCGTGATGAGCTGCTTGTTTTTCCTGGCAACAGAAGTGCACCCAACAACAAAACAAAACTTGTGGGGTGCATACCCACACACCTCAATGATTTGCAGAGATTTGGTGTCAGTGAAGCTCGGAAGAAAAGGAGAGAGCAGCAAAGAGGAAAGGCGAGAAGGAGTTTGAGGATGAAACCAAAACAAGCGTGTAGTTTGTCGCTTATTACCAGTTTGCCAGTTGCTGAACCTGACTACCTGGTCGAAGTTTTCTTTATTATATTCAAGTTGCTTATTGCAGATCCATTTGAGTGAGAATCCCCAGCTCCTCAACACCCATAGCCAGCTCAAAAAAGGGGCACTTCCTTCTTATTAGTCAGTCATCTGCAACTAAATTTACAACCCCAAAAAACAAAAGCAACAAGAAACCAACTCCCACTCCCCCCCCCCCCTTTTTCTGTTTCAAGAGTACCTGAAGTCATTCCTTTTTTATGGAACAAAAGACCAAAAAGAATCATTGGCACAAAATATATCAAACTAGCTGATTGTTTCATGAGTTTTAAAAGGGCATTTCCATCTCTCTTTGAACCCTTACTTAAAAATCCAGTTCAATCTACTCCTGTCCCTTGAACCCTTACTTAAAAATCTAGTTCAATCTATTCCTGTCTCTTTGAACCCTTACTTTAAAAATCTAGTTCAATCTATTCCTGTCTCTTTGAACCCTTTTACTTAAAAAGTCTAGTTCACTCTACTCCTGTCTCTTTGAACCCTTACTTAAAAAGTCTAGTTCAATCTACTACTCCTGCATGACTCAATGAGGATTGATTACAAACCTAACTGTTGGATCCAACGTTCACACATGATTTGGAAATCTTCTTAGCTCACAATTTCAGCCAAAATCAAACAAAGGGATGACGAGAAAAAGTACCTTTCTTGTCATGCCGTGTGTGACGACGTGGACCATGATTCATGAATGCCTTGCAGCTCATGCCAGGCTGCCTTTGGAATAGGAACACATCGATAATGGCACTGAAACATTTCTGTATGCAATGCAATGCTGCAAAGCAGGAGTAGGCTAGAGTAAAGTTTAGTCTTGGGGATTTCATATCCGATGAACTGTGAAAGATTGTGAACACCTCTGTTCCCCTGTCTCTCCTTGTACCTTTTCCCTTTCAGCAATGGATTTGTCCATTTGTGTCCAAAAAAATTTTAAATTGTGAACACCATAGTTATTGTGGCCCAAGTAAACCAGCACCCACCAGCCCACCATGCAGAATGGATGATGCATGAACAGGAAACACTTTCTTTCATTATATTCCTTTCCCATAGCTAACCATCCACATGTATTAAACCATCCACATGCGTCTACCAACCTAGTAGCCACCAAGTGGCTTACCTACATACTTCTGTACATAACAACCACTTACATAGGTAGTTACTTAGTTACCTTCAGTAATGTGAGGGGGAAGCATTACAAGTTTTTAAATAGGGCAGTTCATCAGGTTGGAACCCTAGTAACTCAGTTGCGGATGAAGAAGGTTGGAACCTTGGGAGCTCCGTTGTGGTTCATCTCCAACTGAGTTGGGCCATTATGGTTTTCCCAATGGATGGTGCACTACCGGGTACCGGGTAACTGGAATATGTATCTGTATATACTTAATCCTTTTGGAACCTTGTTCTGCTCACTCTGCCTGCCTCCATGCATGTTTGCAAATTTGGGCAGATGGTTGGAGAATTGCAGGGCCTTCTCAGCCAAGCTTGGCATATGTTGTATGTACAGGTGTCCTTTAAAATGTCAGTTCAATTCAGTCAGGAACAAAAACTGCCACCCAAGGTCACTTGTCAGAATCCTTCAAGAAATCCTTCAAGAAAAAACCCAAACTACAATCAACTATCAACCAGTGTTGGTATTGTATGTGTAAAGCAATGCTCTAGGAGCGAGGAGTTCCTGAAATATCTATCCATGCTCGAGGTGGGAGGCGGGAGGTGGGAGGCAAGGTGATTAGTTTGAGAACTCCCTGGTCTGTGGTAGATCCCTGAGGACTTCATAATCAGATCAATCTCATACTTGGGGTTTTAGATATTAGTGATCATTCTCAGTAAGCATGAAGTTCTTCGCTCCTCACTCCTCTGGTTTGAATACGAATGTGAGCTACACTCCATAATCCTTTTCCTTTATGTTTGCAACAGATTTTGTTGTTGGACTTGCCTACTAAGGCAAGGATATTGTGTTTAGATTTATTATAGAGTATAGTAGCTTAAGGGATTTTGGCCCCTAGGTAATAATAATAGGTCTATTTTTATATTAGGGTTTCTGAAAAGATGATATTGTGGCTTGTGTTGAAACTTGAGATTAGTTATAAAGTTATATAATATCTTGAAGGAATTTTGGTTTCTTTTAGAGGATTTTTTAAAGATGATATTTTTGCATGGTGAAATATTTGAGTTTCCATAATTCTTCTTTTGCCTTAAGATATGTTTTAATGTAAATGGGAAGGCGACAATGTGACACACTTCTTGTTTTTCATTTCATTATGTACCTGAAGTGGTTATTGTCTCTAAAATAGTTTAGCCAAATTTGGCTATAAACAGGATACGATAGTGAAAAAAAGTTCAAGAATCCTTCGCATCTTTTGGGTACATGCTAGAACCCAAAAGAGAAATCGGCTGATTATTCATAAAAGAAGGTTTGTGAAAATTTGGGGACTAGAAGAAAGTACGTCCAGTTCTAGTCCCAAGGATGTTTTGAAAAACTTGATAGACCCAACCAACCATTGGGTCTGGTTTTGGACCCAGTTCTTCCCATTTGTAGCATCTTGATTCCTGGTTTTGTAGAAAAAATCTAAAGAAGGTTCCAAATTGGATCCAATTTTAAGTACCTACACATAGTCCAAAATTGAAATTTTTATAATTATTAGCATTGTACAAGCAATAAAAAGCAAACACATGTATCAATAACACGCTTAAGAACTTTAAAAAAAAGGGAAAAAAAGGAAAAAAGAAACATCTTGTGTACTTGAAACATGTTCCAAAAGGTAACAACTATATGCCTAACACCTGCCCTCACTTTGAAATTTATTACTAAAGAAAAACTTGTATGCTTCCCAAAAAAAATCTCCCAAACTAGCAACATGTCTTACCCCACCCTAAAGCAGAAGAAGAAGAAGAAGAAAAAACTTAAAGAATTGGAACTTGCATAAAACAAGTCTAAAGGTCAAATCCAGGTCAAAATTTAGAACCCATGGTTGAAGGACTTGCAACTAGTGTGAAAATTGGACCCAAAACTGGAGCAAAACTTGGAACTGGATCTACTCTAGTGTTGTTTGGTTCTTACTTTTCAAGAGAACCTCCAATCT
>Ga0209611_10002585_pt1 | contig 31819 bp, 24 predicted proteins | sample S1TSphgellanicum_3_FD_187693 | JGI IMG/M metagenome (GOLD analysis project Ga0209611, IMG submission 187693) | Host-associated microbial communities from peat moss isolated from Minnesota, USA - S1T2_Fc - Sphagnum magellanicum MG (SPAdes) (version 2) | ecosystem: Host-associated > Plants > Peat... | reverse complement strand
AATCCATAATTTTTAGGGTTAAAAGCACGTTTGAACCAAATGTGCTCAAATTGGTTATAAAAAAATAATTTATCAATTAATGGAAAATTTTCCAAAAACCTTTATGACAATCCAATTATTATGCTTCCCTTGTTGATATTTTAAACATGAAAAAATGAAGTTTTAAGGATTTTCCATTCACTTGGGTGGCTCCTTTGACTATGTTTTAACCTAATTTACTTCAATGATTAATATGAACATTTTTTTCAATTTTGTTAGAACTTTTAATAAAAAGTACATCTTTAAAATAGGTTTAAATATATTCATTCAAATTCAAGCAAAGTTCACAGATTACTTTATAACCTTTAATTAAGTTAATATAAGTGGATGAAATATTGCATTTTATTTTATTTTGAATTAATGGGGTCTTAAAATGTACTTTTGGCTTTTCATCTTTTTCACATTCTAATCAAAATATATCCAATTTGTACGATAAAAATAGGTTTGAAAGAAATATTTTCTAGTCAATTTTAAACATGTTTATTACCTACTTTTATTATACTAAAAAATTTCAAATTTTATAGTCAATATACCATAAACCCAATGAGGCATAAATGTTTTCAAAATGAAACATAATTTTTTTTCCAATCTACATTCTTGTGTTTATGTAAAAAACTATCATATTTTTAAATGGGATTTTAGATAGATGTACTTTTTGGTCTAATTTACCATGTTTTCACCCAATAAAATAAGTCAATGAAATGTTTATTCCAATGTTCACATTCCATGTTAAACCAATTTTGAGGGTATATGTTGTTTTATAATGGAATTACTAACACCCAATCGCCATGTATTGTTGATTGAAAACATCAATTTTACAATGACCATTCATATGTAGGTATGTGATTTAATGTTGATGTTTCCATTAATTGAATTGAATTTTTATGATTGATTTAGATAATAGTCTAACAATTTGATGATTTCTGCTTTTGGTTGGAGACTTTGATTTTGAGTTGCATCATCTTGGCCAACTTATGAAGCCTGAAATGATAAGTGTGTTGAAGCCATTTCTAGCTTGCATCTCATTGTAGCCTTGTAGTGCACATAACATGTTGGTCCTTATGTTGGACATTTGCTTTCAAAAATCTTCAACTCATGGGACTATCTCTAAGCCTTGAAATGGCGATGTAAATTGTGGCAAAATAGGATTATGAGATTTTGATGCCACTATTGTTAATTATCTACAACAAATTGACATGAACCTTTTTTAATGTTGAACCTTTGGATGTTGTTTTGCTTGAACTAGGTGTCTTTAGTTATTTAACTTCAATAAAGCCTAAAAGAAGTTGTCATGTCATGTTTAGGACAAAGTTATTGCTTTATAAACAAATTCTTGTGCCAAGTGTAGATTTCATTCCTTTGAATTGATGGGCAAAACATGAACACCAATTCCCCAATGTTGGTTTTTTTACTTTACAAATTGGGCATTGTGAGTTCACAAATTGAAACTGGAAGGATTTTCAATGTGGTTGGGATTATCAAAGGATCGAAACATTGTCATCTTAGCATTGAAAATTTGGAAAAGCTAATTTTATCATGAAAAATTGACCAAAACTTCCCATATCAAGGTGCACAATTAGTTCAGGGGTCAAATCAATGGAAAAATATTTGGATTTTGGAGACTCTTTGCTTGAAGAGAACATTGAGAAATTGATTGTGGATTTCGTTTATTTTAAAAAGATTAATTTAATTGTTAAATATTGTAGAATGCATAAGACCTTTAATGTAAACAATTACAAAGCTGAAAAATGAGGTAATTTTACATTTATTTTCGTATTTTGTTGAATTGATTATTGTTTCAAGTGGTGGTTTATTTTCTACTATCCATCACACAACAACACTGCTAACCAACTTAATTAATTGTGATGTTGGAAGTGTGTGTTTTGAGTTTAAGAGGTGTTGTTCTTGGGAAACCCACAACAAATAGGAGAGGTTTTTAATGATGAAATTATGGGTGAAATCAAAAAATGAAACAATTCTAGATTTTCCAAAGTTTCACACAAGTGAATGATGTGCTCCTCTTTGTGTTTTGTTCGTGTGCTATAATTTTGTTGTTGACGTCATGTGATTTTATGGTCAATATTAGAGTATTAATTTATGCTTTGAATGTTTTTATTGGTTTTCAACTTTTTGTAGTGTCTTGATTTGATCAACATTTTTTTTGTTTATGGTCTTTGAGTTTTGAATGTTTAAGGAACAATAAAATTGAGTCCTATTTGAAAACTTTGTGAATCAATGTCTATTTTGGTATTCAATAAAATTTGAGTGTTTTAAAAATTGTAGAACTAGTTAAAAGCCATCGTGTTTTGATTTGTCTTTTTCTTCTTTGGTCTTGAAGTTTGAACATTGTTTAAATAACACTAGAGTTATGGTCATGTTTGTTTTTTAGTGTTTCAACTTGAATGTTTAAAAATTATAAACCCATAATGGGGTTGTAAGTTGAAAAATTTATAAAATCAAAGTTTATACATTGTTTCATTTTGTTCTTGTGTCTTTATTTTGTTTATTTTGAATGTTTAAAAAATAATAGAATCTTGGGTTGAGAATTTTTTGAATTGGTGAGTTTATTTTTGGGGTGAAAGCACAATTAGGTGGATAGTTTGGATTGTCACATTTGCAATTTTTTTGGATTATAGATGAAATTACAATGTAAAATCATATCAAACATTAAAATTTTCAATTTTTCATTATCCATGTTGTAATAAAATTTACTAAAAATCCTATTAAATTTATGGATGAGTTTTAAGAAATTTAGATTGGACTCAATGTTGTGGACTTTTGAAATGATGATAAGTCTATGTTTGTCAAACATAGAAAATGAAAAATGTGGACTCAAAAAATATTCATCATAATATCAATATTAAATTATAAAATTGAACACCATAAAATGAATAATTTAATTATAAGATGCATTGAAAGTTTTCCAATATAATTTGTTTTATATTTAAATATTTAACTTGAGTCATGATTTTTGTCATTTTTTTATAATGTGATTTTCCATAAATCACATTGAAATCTTTTTAAAACATTTCTCTTGACCAATCACAAGTTTAGGGATTTTTTTAGACCATTTAATAATATTTGTGACCAAAAACATAAAGGATAATGATACAATTTATAGTTTGATAATTATTTAAAATGTAGGAATTATAGTTAGTGTACGGTGTGGATTCTTCAAAATGTCATTGAATGTGAATCACCTAACCATGCTTTTACCCTTTAAATGTTTGAAAATTTATAAAAGATAGAATAAAAAAATGTCATTGCAAAATAGGATATTTTATTCTTGCATGTTTTTTTAATAAATTTCCTGGTGAAAATCATGATTGTAAACTATTTAAAAGATTACAATTTCATAATTTCATAATAATTTTCTAATTGCCTATGTTTCCTTGAAAAGGCCACTAGTTTTGATCATTTCGAAAGACCAAGAGGCAAACTTATGAACACATTTTGTTTAAGAAATAAACAATCATTAGCTTCACATACATTAATGTTTCAAATTTTGCAAATTAGTTAAATTATTAGATGTATTGGTACATTATTGCAATTATCAATTATTAGGTGTTATTACATTATTGGAATTACCAATTTTTACGACATTTATTATATTAATCTTACAATTGCTAACTAGTACTACATTCTTGAAAAGATTATTAGTTATTACTAAGTTATGTTAACCTTAAAATTTATAAAATTATTACATTAATGGAATTGCTGGTTGTTATGTCATGGTTTTCATGGACTTCCATTCATTGTACAAATTAATGTAATGCACCCTTACTTGTTACAACAATTCACAAATTGATAAATGTTGTTTTAATTAATTGTGTTGGAATGTTATTAGTTCTAATGGACAAATTATATGTGACCTTTGATACACAACCTACCATTGTTATTTTATACATCATAGTTGAAAGTATTTGCAAGGTTTGAGGCATTTTGAACTTTGTTTGTTAAAATTGAAATAGCAATATGCCATAGGTACTCACAAAATTTGAGGCAATTGGAACATTGTTTGTTATGAGCTAGGGTTTAAGGTTTTTTGTTCTAAGATATCAAATAAAGGTTGGAAGGATTCATTGAAAAGGGCCAAATTTTTAGTCTTAACTTAAAGTTCATAGGTGAATGTACTTGTGAAGTTTGAAATAATTTGGACATTGTTTGTCACATGGGCTAGAATTTCTAGTTTTTTATGTTGGGGTATAAGGTTTAGGGTTGAAAGGATTCATGCAAAAGACTCTTATTTTTTAACATTACCTCAAATGTTACTCAGAAGGTACTATCAAAATTTGAAGCAATTTGGACATTGTTTGTTATGGCTAAGCTCTACATTGGGCTTTGTTCTAAAATATAAAGTTTAACATTCAAGCAATTTGGACATTGTTTGTTAAGGCCTAAGGCTTAGGGTTTTTAGGTTAAACTTTACAGTTTTCATCATTATAATTTGAGCATTAAGGTTTTAGGTTTTAGTTTTACATATATAAATAATGATGAACTATTCAAAACCTAAAGAAAGGAAGTAAAAAGGGGAAGGGTAGGAGATATTATTAAATTAATAGAAACCATATCCATTTACTCACATTTTAAAAGTGATTAAATTTCATCAAAATTTGAAAAAGGTTTAATGTTTAGATTATGAAAGAGTCTCCCAAATTTTGAGGATTACCATTTGAACAATATTATTTAGTCTAAAGGTTGATCTCATGTGATAGACAACTATTTTTTCCCCCTTTTGTTTAAATGGTTCAATGCAAAATTAAACTGACTCCATTTTATTTTATCAATCCTTTGTATGTCAACGACATTTTAAAATTAATTTACTTACATCTTTTCAAACCCCTACACCAAGAGAAGGTCAAATAGAAAAAAATTATCCATAATTCAATCCTCTTCGCCCTCAATGTGAATGGACAATGAACCTCTAGAAAAGAGGAAAGAGTTTTATCATGTTTGTTGTGTTTTGCTTTTGTCTACTCGTGCTTAAAGGCCACTTTATGTTATGGGATACCTAACATGGATTTAGGGGATTACACAAAACTTATTTAATGGATTAGTTAAAGATGTCCTTAGTTAAGGGATACCTAAAAATTACTTAGGGAGCTACATAAGGACTAATATCTAAGGAGACACCTAAAGATTATCAAATGCCTACATAAGAGATTAAATAAGGCCTTCCTAAAAGGTTACCTAGGGATTATCAAAAGCCTGCATAAGAAGTTAAATATGGCCTACCTAGAAGGTTACCTAAGGATTGTAAAAGCTTACAAAGAGGGCCAAATAAGGCGAAGGGTTACCTAAGGGTTATCAAAAACCTACAAAGGGGGGTAAATAAGGCTCACCTACAAAGTTACCTGAAGACAACCTAGGCAGACACCTTATGATTACCCTTAAGTAGGCCCATGAGTAGATTCTATGTAATCTCCATGTAGACTTTTCATGATCCCTATCTTGCATAGGTAAATGGGTGAGTAGGTAGATAAATATAGGTAGTAGGCACCCCATGGATAAGCAGGTGGGTAGGGGGGCCCTAACCTAGATAACCCTCTTATTGGGTAGTCTTCTAATCACCAGCAACGTTTTTTGTTGGGGCAAAATTTCTCAGCTTGGTGAAAAAAGAAAAGCCAGTGTCACTCATAGAAAGGATATTCTAGAAAAAAATGGCCCAAAGTATCAGATTTTAAAGATTTGTTTTTTGAAAATTGTCAGATTTAGCCAATAGGTTTCAATACGTCATCAAAACAATATATCAGGGTTCCTAAAATTTTCTACTTTTCTATCTGACCTATAGCCAAATTTGGCTAAGTGTTCTAGTGGATGATCATGAGACCACCTGCCTCACAAAATTGGGGGGAAACGAAAACTTCCTATTCAGAAGCAGACTTGTTTTTTCAAATTTGTGAAGTAAGTGAGTTGGCGATCAGGCCCAAGAGGACTTAGCCAAATTTGGCTACAGGTCATGAGGGAGGGGGGCGAGGCGGGGGTGGGTGGGTGCGTTGGAGTAGAAGACTTTAGAATTCCTTCTATCATTTGGCAACTTGTTGGAAGCTATTCTCAAAGTATAGTGACAATATAATTTTTTCCCCTCATAATGTGAGGACTTGTGCCCATTTTTTCTTCTTTTCTGTTGCCAGGTTGCCAAAATTCACAGCCCCCATCCCACCACCTGCCCCAAAAAAATAAAAACACACCCTTCACAATGCGTTTGTAGTTTTCATAAGGTCCTACATTTTGAGGAAGGTTCACTAAGTGGACTTTGTTAGTGTGAACTATGCGATTCATTTGATGGGAACTTCATGGAACATTTCCCATTTTATTCTGTTGCTGGTTCTGAAGTAGTCCTTCGCTTGCTTGACCTTGAAGAACTTGCAGCGTCACGCGGCAACTTGCAACGTCCGGACCGGTGTTTGTTTCGCAATTTCCCGATGGACCCATATTGGCGAGCATCCCTAGGCAGATTCACACAGTTTTCGCCAGGTTGGCGACATTATTTCAAGAAACTCTTAAAACTGCAAGCAGAATGCATAAATGTGGCGACACACTCCCCCCAAAAAATATTTTTTTGGTTGCTTTTAGGCGATTTTAAATGAAAAACAACCTCCTCCTTTTTCCTTTTTATTGGTGACCAAGGTTCTTCAAAAAGTAATTCGCCAGAAAAAGAAACACTGGGACCCCGGACGCTCCTTTTATCAAAGTAGCGTGAGGAGGGACTGCACCAGCAATGTCGTCGGTCGCTCCGGATTGAGCTCCTCAGAATATGGCGGTGACCGTCGTAACACAAAAGCATCGGCAGGTCCACTCCAACCGGTCAGGGAGGAGGGCAGATGACCAGCTCCCCGCGATTTCTTGACTTTGATCGATCGCCTAAAGAGATAATTTTCGTGGTATGAGATGATGAAAAAACTGAGCTGAATTCAACGTGTGCAGCTGTTGCATCAATTCATGGTTCAATTTTTCTTCGCATAGTTGACGAAATGTAAGACGAAATTGAGCTCCAGCTTCGAGGCCAGAGAATAGTACTGGAACCCACTTCTCGACTGATCTCGACCAGTATAAAAACCAGACGACGCACCAGCAGCTACTGCATCAAAACATCACAACTTGTTTGCTCGAGATTCATACAGACTCATTATTTTCAGCTACTTAGTGCAGAATTCGGAATGCGAGCTGGGGAGCACAAAAATCGAGCAGTGTTTACTTGGAGAAGAAGTCTAGTAGTGTGATAATTCAGCGCCATCTGAAACCAGACGAGACATTGCCTTCCTAGTAGCTACTGGAGCTGTGCAAAATTAAGATTTTTTTCAGTTCGATTTAGGCCAGAACTTCGTCTCATCGTAAAAGGGTGCAAGTATCAAGAATAATTGACCTACTGCGGCAGATCATCATCATGGGGAAGATGTTGGTTAGACCAAATGTGATCTTGTTGCTGGTGGTAGCGTCATTGGTGGTGCTGACGCCGCCTGGTCTGATCGAAGCTCAGTTGGTGAACGGCTTCTACGCTAGTCACGGGTGCCCGAAAGCGGAGAGCATAATAAAATCTGCTGTAATCACTGCAATCCAGCAAAACAGTGCTAATGCGCCTGGTCTCTTGAGGATTTTTTTCCACGACTGCATTGTTAATGTACGTGTTCAGAAAAATTGCAATTCAAGTTCGTGCATGTTGCTACTGAATTTGAGCTTCCTCAGGTTATTGCATCCTTCACTAGAGGCCGCATTATACTTGCACATGCTTTCAGGATGGAACTTTTGGTAACATGTATAATTGTAAGCCTAATCATCAAATGTATACTTGAAATACTAACAATCGCGAATAATTTTCCTTCTGTTGCCGGTGAATTTATGAGGCAGGGTTGCGACGCATCAGTTCTTATCGACTCTCCGTCGGAGAAAGATGCTATACCCAACCAGACTCTTCATGGCTTCGCCGTTATAGATACGGCAAAGGCCCAAGTAGAGGAAGTTTGCCCCGGTATCGTGTCATGCGCAGACATCGTGGCGTTAGCCGCCGAAACCAGTGTGGCAATTGTATGTCCTCTTGCCAACTTAGATAGATTCTATATGGATTCTCAAGGGCTGTCAATGATCGATCTGTCAGAAGTACATGTGATTTAGCAGGAGCTAGTCCTGGTGCATACAACTCCTGGTTGTCAAAATCGTCCGGTTTGAAAGGAAGCATCTTCACGATGATCCACACTGCAAAACCCACATAAGATTATGGATAATTCATAGCCTAGGAGAAATTACATACTTGCCACGCTCATATCTGTAATTGTAGCTGACGAATACGTCATGTTGACACAAAAATATTTCTGCAGACCTCTGGAGGAAGAGTCTCATGGGAGGTGCCGACAGGCCGCAGAGATGGTCTCGTTTCCAGCGCCGCAGCTGCACTCGCAGCCATTCCCCGACCTACTGATACTGTGGCAACCATCACATCCAAGTTTGCCGCACGCGGTCTTTCAGTAGAGCAAATGGTGGCCCTCTCAGGTACTGCTTCAAAAGAACTGATTTACAAAACACGCACATAATCGATCGAGCTTGTGATGAACGCTCAAACACATTCATTCAGCTGGCGGTTAGAACTCAGGGTCACTTTTTATTAGGCTGCTGTGATCATAGTTACACACAGCCTAATGAAAAGCCATTGACATAGGGCCTTGTTTCTCGCTGTCTATGACAGTCGCTTTCCATTGGAGAGCTGCAAGTGCGTTGAAAATATGTAATTAATCACGTTAGAAGGTCTAGGAACACATGATGAAAACAGAGGATACATGTGAGTGTATGGTGAAGAACAGTTTGATTGATCTCTCATAGCTCCTGAATGCTTGACCTGTACAGCTGTGAGATGTGAGCATAGCTAGTTTAAATAACAAAATGGAAATCAGGCTGTGATCACATAATCTGTGACCACAACAGCCTAATGGAAAGATGTCTTTAGTATTCGTCTTGAAAACTCCTTCTAATTATGAAGCTCATAGTAAATTGATCAAAGCTCATAGACTCAAACCATGGATATTTTGCTTGATTCATTCAAAACCGCTGGCTGCACTTTGATGATCTTCTGCTGCTGCAGGTGCGCACACAATTGGATTAGCACATTGCAGTGCGTTTTCCAACCGTCTGTCACCCACATTGGATTCAACTCTGGCTTCACCATTGGCTCAGTCATTGCTAACGCTGTGTCCATCGGGAAGCAACAACACGACGAACCTGGATGTCACCACCCCCACAAAATTCGACGCAGCCTACTTCAGGAACTTGCAAGTAGGTTTGGGACTTCTGACATCGGATGCCGAGTTGCAATCCGACGGATCAACGTCAGGATTCGTGAGTGCCAACACCAATTTCAACACTTTCGCCTCCAATTTCATTAGCTCCATGATCGCCATGGGCAACGTCGAGGTTCTCACCGGTACTGCAGGCCAGATTAGAGCCAATTGTCACCAGTTTAACTCTTAAGGATCCACTAGAGAAATTTTTCAGCTAATTAACAACTGATCAACTACATGGTCAGCTGGATTAATTTTGTCAGTTTCTAATTATCCGATTGAGTTTCATTTCAACTGAACTCTGATAATACGCAATTGAACTGTTTGTACATTTCAGTATGATTCTGCATTAATTGTTTGCAGTTTTCACAGGGATCTGATGCCCTTGTTGTTGGGTACTGAAGCCCTTTTTAATTCCTATGAATGTGATTTGGGACTTCTTTGAAACTCATGTGACCCTTCACAGCAAAATTGTATAATTTTTCATGGGCTTTTCTTTTAATATGCTCTCATTTTGGGTTCCACATGTATCTTTCGATCAATGGCTTTTTTTTTTTTTTAAATAAAAAATTTGAATTTGTAATGTAGCCTGAGTTGTCATCATCTATATAAGAGTGTTGAGCCAAATTTGGCTAAAAGTTAATATAAAGGTAATGAAGCATGCTTCCATATTGGCATATTGTTGGTTATCAATTGGAACCTGATGTAAAATCTGGTGATTTTTTATCATTCAAAAAGTTGAGATTTGGCAGTCAGAAGTTCCTCTTTAAAAAAAAATGTTTTCCACAGTTTTGAACAAAATTTGCCAAAGTATTTCTTAAAACACTGCTTTTGATATCTCAGACTTTTAGCTCAAATTTATTCTTGTCTTTTACAGAGTGAAAAATCACCATGAACCACGTTTTGTCCTCAGGCAGCACAATGTGAATTGGACTTATGCAAGTACATAACTATAGTTCTCGACAATTGTATGCCCTCGAACTGGGCCCGACCGACATCCAAAACAGGAGTGTGACACACTAGGAATGCCTGTGCTGTTGGCCCAAGTCTAAACTGGTACCACCCTCCCCCATATGGTATATCTATATGGTTTCATACATCTTTATGTAAGATATACATGTGTTGTTATCACATCTGAGTGTCAAGTCATCAGACAATATATATGTTCTTTGCAAGAATGTGACATATTATTAGACTTGGCACAAAGCAAAACACCTCACCCAAAACAAAAAAATGGAAGTTTGACAGAGCCAAGGTCCATGTAACACATCTATGAGATACACTAATTGCACAACTTCATCCTTCTTGAAGGTACATATTCTTGAACCTCGTAGTGCTTGATGGCATCATTGTACCAAAGGTTTCATTTTTAAAATCAATTTTTACAAATCTATACTATTTCACAAGCCCTACAAGTAACAATCAAAGTTCAATTTTTAAAATTTTAAATTTATTATTTATTCATGTGGTGCTTGGATGTATATTTTGCTAAATGTTCTATCATAATCCTGAAAATATTCAATATACACATAAAATAACATTGTATTGAATATTTTTTCTCAAGCATATGTCATAAGCATCTGCTTTGACTAGAAATAGAAGGTCAATGTGACATTTAAAAAATGTTCTTTAAAAATCCATTTGCAGATTTTTAATAATGTGTCAAAACATGACACAATCATAGGGTACTAATTTTGAATTTTTTATTCCATGATAAATTAATACATGTAAAAGTCGTAAAATAAACCATGTGTGAAAAATCTTAACATGAATCATCTTTTTTTTAATATGTTATGAACTTTTGAAAAACAACTAATTTTTAGTTTTAAAAATAAATCATAACTCAATATTTTCATGTGTCAATTGTAATGGATATTGGTGGTTATTAATGGCTATTTATTAATGATTATTGGTGCATATTTTATTAATGGTTATTAGTGCATATTTTAGTAGTGAATATTGGTGGTTATTAATGGTTATTTTATTAGTGACTATTGGTGCATATTCTATTAATGGTTATTAGTGCATATTCTAGTAGTGAATATTGGTGGTTATTAATGGTTATTTTATTAGTGACTATTGGTGCTTATTCTATTAATGGCTATTAGTGCATATTCTAATAGTGAATATTGGTGGTTATTAATGGTTATTTTATTAGTGACTATTTATGCATATTCTATTAATGGTTATTAGTGCATATTCTAGTAATGAATATTGGTGGTTATTAATGGTTATTTTATTAGTGACTATTGGTGCTTATTCTATTAATGGCTATTAGTGCATATTCTATTAATGGTTATTAATGCATATTCTATTAGTGACTATTGGTGGTTATTAATAATTATTTTAATAATGGCTATTGGTGCATATTTTATTAATGGTTATTAGTGCATATTCTAGTAGTGAATATTGGTGGTTATTAATGCATATTTTCATAATGACTATTGGTGGTTATTAATGCATATTCTAATAGTGACTATTGGTGGTTATTAATGGTTATTTTATTAGTGGTTATTGGTGTTTATTTTATTAATAGTTATTAATGGTTAAATTATCATAGGCTATGAGTGGCTATTCTATTGGTGAATATTCTATTGTAGGCCATTGGTGGATATTGATGGTTATTAGTGACTATTTTTTTGGTGGCTATTAATGGTTATTAGTGGTTTTTTTTGTGGCTATTGGTGGCTATTAGTGGTTATTTTATTAATGGCCATTAGCAATTCTTCTAATGGTGGTTATTAATGGTTATTCTATCAGTGGCTATTGATGGTTATTTTAGTTATATTACGACTATTGATGATTATGTATTATAAGTTATTGTTGGATATTCTAAGCTATTTTATTTTATTTTAAATTATTTTATTTAAAATAAAATAACTTATAATAACATAAAATAAAATGACCTTGAATAACCTAAAATATAACTTGAAATAACATATATTAACTTAAAATAAAATAACTTACAGTATAACCTAAGGTTAGTTGAATAAGTTAATTTTAAATAATTTTAAAGCCTATAATAATTTATAATAATGTAAGGTATAAGTTATAATAACTAAAATAGCTTAAAAAAATATAAGGTATATCCTAAATTAACATATAAAAGGTATTTAAAACAACATAGAAATAAACCTATTTACTATGGTGAATTATAATAATGAATTATGTCAACTAATAATGAAACATTATGTTCACATGGTGATATATAATGAAATAACTTTAACTAGGGTGAAATCAATAAAATGCAATGAATTTATTTCATTTTTAAAGTCCCATAGTGATTTAGGTTAATGAATTGCATCCCCATTTTTGTAGTAGTGTAAATATGTAAAAGCAATTGAATGTGCTTTAAATAAGAAGGGTTATGTAGCATCAGTTTTGTTGATAGGGCTGAAACGGAAACCTTTAACATCCAACAAGGGCATTTCAAAGAAAGAAGGGAATTTGTATCGATGGTTAAACTCAAATAAATCTACGAATATTGATGCAAAACTTGAAGGTAATACTGATTTTATATTTGGTTTATTGTGTTGAGGTTATTGGTCAAAAACTTGCAAGTATTCCATAAACAAAATCTTTGAAATTTGTAACTTATTGCAAGACCCTTTTCTTGGGTTTGCATGGGTTGTTGAACTTTAAACAAAAGTGGCGTTGAAATTAAGATGTTTAGAATACAAAATTGATGGTTATTTTAGACACAAAGATTATCCATGGATATTTAATTTTGGTGAACCATTCATTAACTCACTTGTGACGTTTGCTCCTGAATTCCATAAAAACTTGATTTTAAAAAAAAGGTTGTTTGAAAGGATGTAACCATTCTAAAGAGAGGTGCCAAGGTGAAAGCACACTATATAGTCCATTTTTAGGTGTCACACTTGCAGTTTTTCCTTCATCTTTTTGAAACTTAAATATAGAACATTAATATTTTCATTAAAATATCAAGAAAAGGACTCACATATGTAATGTTAATACATTTGGAATTTTTTAAATGCAAAAAAACACATCAAAATCCTAAATATTTAATGAGTAATGAACTTTTGAATTTTAGTGACAAATTTTATCATGCCCTACAAATCTCATTGATATGGACTTTTATCTTATAATTTGTTAGTCTTATGTGTTTGAAACTTTGGGATATTATATGAATTATTTTTAAGAAACTAAAGATCCATTGAATGAATGGAATGTGATTCTAATTTATTACGTTATGATTTTTTTTTAATCCTAAAAACTATAATTATTTTTAAATCCTTTTTAGGCATTTAATTTTTATCATTTTAAAAATATATATTTTGTGATTTTTTTATATGTCTTATAACATCATGATTTGAAATTGGAAATGGAAAAAAATGTTATTTTCAACATAATCTAAATATTCATATTTGAAGCCAATTTTCAACTACATTAAAAAAGGACTTTAAAGGGACTTGATCCACTAAAACTTAACTACCCTAGTGTGCTTTCACCTGCCAAGGGAATAGGGTTTGGTAGGAAGTTAAGGTACTTGTCTATTCATGAACTATATGCCCATAACCATGCCATTTGTAAAAAATATCAAGCTATCAAGTCTGCACTTTAGTATCAAAAGGGCAAGGTTGCCCAATTGAAGATGTCTAGGCCATCATTGAAGGCTAGTTCATTTGAATGTCTAAAGAGAAAATATGAATTTCAACTTTTGTAATAATATATTATCCACCCATTGCACAAATGCTTTTGGTGGGAAACTTGCATTATGGGATTTTATGAAAGATGTTGCAAGAAATTTAAATCGAAAAAAAGAAGGTTACAAGTAGAGTATGAATAGCAAAGGTTTTACCCCAAACTATGAAGATGTATGGTGAGTGACACATGTATGATTTCTTTCAACTAAACTTTGTTGGACCAAGCTATAAGGCAATAAAGAGAGCTAACAAAAAAGGTGTGCAATTTGTACCTAATGAACATGTCGATATTTTCAAATGTTTAATAGAAATTCATAAAGAGGCAAAACGAGTTCATAACATTGGTGGACTTGTCCTTATTATATTAGCTAAAGATGAAACTAAGGTCAACTCCAAAGTTTCATGGGATTCTAATTAAGGTGATAATCTATCTAGATTTTGTGGTGCAAAATAAAATCATTGTTGTGTGATTAATTTCAATCTTGTTATTGGAATTGGAGAGGTTGGGTATGACAATGTCTTTGAAGATTTCACAAATAACAAAATTGCAAGTTTTGCAAGAGTCGTGATTGTGAATCCTTTGCATGAGAAGTTACCAAGATTGGTTTTTGTTGTGTGTTGTACTTGTAATTGTTTCAATGCTAATTGAATTTGGCAACAATGGGATGTTCTAGATGTTTTATGGAAGTTAGAATGTCAAGCCATTGTGAGACCCATTGTTGGGTATGCAAGTGATGGTGATAGTTGCAGATGCTAGTTAATGCTAGCAGATTATACCATACAACAAGGTTTATGTTTGAAAATTGAATGGCTAGGGTGGTTGATGTTTGCTAAACTAAATGAGGCTCAAGATGCTTGGGGTCTTCATGACCATGATTACATTCATAATGGTAAGAAACTTATCAACCCATTGGATAATCCAGTGAGGTTCCTACAATTAGGGGCAAAAACTTATTTTCTTGAGCATATTGGTCTAGTGTATAACAAATACACATTTGATTAACATGGTCTATGACTTGAGGACATTCAAAGATTTGATAGACGGAATTGGGCTTCTACTCAAAGGATTTGTCAAGGTAGATGCAAGGTGAAGTGGACCACTTTGTGTATCACATTACAGTTTTCTCTAGGGTGTAATGTATTGACATACTTATAATGAAATGAAAAAATGATTGGTATGCAAATTAACATTTTGATTAAGGTTGTCAACTTAAATCAGTAAACACACAAGTCAATAGATTGCAATATATGTGCACCAAAAACAAAATTGGACTTCCAAAGTCAACTAACATGGATTGGTTTCATGTCTATATTGTTATTAGGTGGATTATCCTTTATCATTTTTATTCCAAACTTCTTATAAGGACTTACTATATTGTGCATTAAAGAAAAATCAACCTAGATCAAAAAACAATTTACAAAATCCTTAAGGAATTTTGATTTAGGGACTTTTGAAGGACATTATATTGACCCTATTTTCAAAAGTCCCTAGAAGTCTCATTTCCTGGGGGACTAGATTCAAACAAGTTCCTAACCTACTGTTAGGGATAGATCTACTTGGGCCTTTACCTAAAACACCTTAAATGGACTTATTTTTTTGACCTCCACATTCCAGTGACCTAATTAGATGACATCACCCTTAAATCACCTAAAACCTTCAAAGTAGGGTTCAAGGAAGGTAGGGAAGCTAGAATTGTCACACACACGAAAAAGGTTTTTGGGTTTTGTTTAAGGTTTAGTGTTGCTCATGTGCGTTATTGTGTCACATTGCATTAGTTCAATGTTTTGAACTCTTCCATTATTTTCTCGTATTGTTTTTTTGTGTAGAACTTTGTCGCATTACGCTCTTGTGCAAATTCATTATCCTTGAGCTTCTAGAATCTTTTTGTCTATTCTTTCTTAACGAAGTATGAACAATGTTCTTCATGATGGGTAATCGTCAAAACCAAGAAAGGTGTTCTAGGACCATCAAAGATGGTCCACAACAAGGGCAAGGGCTATAGAAGCTAAGGCTAAGGTTGCAAAGCAACAACATCTTTGTCATACCCAAAAAAGAGGAAAACAAAGACCAATTATACATTTTCGAGGTTCATTGTTACTACAAAAACCCCTTGTTGATGATGTTCCAATGTCTACATCAAACATAAAGGTTAGAAGGGCAACACAATCCATATGTGCAATAATATTTTCTTGACTTTCTTTGTTCCTTAAATCCTTTACTAGACAAGCAATGATGCAAAGAGTGTTGTTAAACCCTTTTGTTGTTTCCAATACCCCTAAATCTTTCAAATTCTCGAAGGAAGCTCTTATTGAGCAAGATGTTGTATTAGGTCTAGTTTAGTCTTTAAATGAAGTCAAACATTCTTACACTAGAACAAAGTTGGAAACCAAGCATGCCATTCTAACACTCATTGTAAGTTCAGATCCAAAAGTCTTTTCTTTAAAACAAAAAGTTCATTTGTTAAAGGTGCACCACAGGAATGTGTCCATGGCTGTCAAGCATCAAGAATTCATGAACTCATCTGGGGAATTTCTTTGGACTTTATCAGGGTTCAACACTAGGGCTTAACAAGCCCCAATATTCAATTGTTGAGTCCAATCACTACCACAATGAGATCTCCATAACCATGAAGTGTCCCCAAAACAAACTTGGTCCATTCAGTGTTGAGTTTTAGCCTTGATTGAATATGACCATTTCATGATATTTCATGACATTGCAGCAAATAGTCTACCCTAGTCATTAGGTTATTTACATTGCTTAGGGTTTAGCAAGAAGTCTTTACGAAATTACAAAGTGCAAAGATTATCCATTTCAAATTTAGGAACATTACTACCAAAGTTGACACAAATGATGGTGTTAACCATCTATGGTTTTAGCAAATGCAAAAAGAAACATAAAGGCAAATGGGGTCATGCAATCCCCACAAAATATTGAAATTCCATCATTCCTAAATTGTTTCAAACAACCCCATCATAATTTTTGAATGGGATACCAAGAACCATGACAAAACAATTGAGCCCATGTTTGAAAACTAGGGCTTCAAAGAACATGTGCACAATAAATTAGTGATCCAACTTCACACCTAAAGCCATCATCTTAGGATTGAAAAAACCTTACCCTTTTTTTCCCCAAACATTGCCTTGGTCGACTACCCACGATATTGTGCTCAGGTTGGAGAGATTCTAATGAACTTCAACTAAAACTATCCTTGCTTGCATAGAATGAAGATTCTTGAAGTGACCTTGATTTCGATTGATGCCTACCACTTCTTAACAAAACTTCAAGTACAAACTTAACTGTTTACTTGTTACAACATGGGTTTTTTGTGTACTCCTCAATGTTTGGACTCAACTTCAATACATTTCTCCTTTTCACAGTTGTTATGTTGACCTTGCAAACATTTTTTTTAAACCTAGGATGAGGGAGCCCAAAAAACGACTTACATTGGTTCTTTCTTGTCAAGGTATTTTGACGCACCCACCCTACATGCACCACCTTTCAACAAAAAAACAAATGTGTTTCAGATAATAAAATATAAAATTTTAGCATTTTCAAACAAACAAATGTGTATGATAGAAAATTTACACCCTTTTTAAAAAAACACAATTGTGCTTCAAAGAAAACAACAAAAATTTCCACCACCTTCAAAAAAACAAATGTGCATATGAGAAGGAAATAGAAACTTGGTTTGGGGTGGTAGTAGGTAATCCAAGTGTTGCATAACCTCCATATGTTTTTAACTCATAATTGATTGAAATCATACTGATATTCTGGAGGTATATCATGTGGTGCAATTCCATTCATGTGCGACATTCGAAAGATTATATGGTTGCAGGTTCTAGGTCGTGGATTGCACACATTATCGAGTAGCCATTGATTGAATGCTTTGCTCTTTCAAGAATGAATGATAAGAGGATGAAATGGATGAAAAAATATTTTCCCATAAAAGTTGTTTTGGGCTCATATAACTAGGTTCCAAATGCTAGCTATTGTGAATAAACAAGGGACCTTGCTCTTGAACTATGCACCATTTGACTAAATCTAATGTTGTTTTGGCCTCATGCCATTGTTCACAATATCTTCCCAATGCAAAAGTAAACAGTGTTGAACAAAATAATTGTCATGACTTTTATCATTAAAAATGTAGAAATAATATTTCATATAGGTTTGAATGGTTGCATCATGAGGGTTAGGGTGTGGGTTCTTAATCCAAGTAATGTAAACAAGAATAGTCACTTGGTAGCTATGTTAGTGCATGGATTGTACTTCATTCTAAACTTCAAAGTTGTAGTTTTTGTGAAATTGACCATTAAAACTATAGTACCATCAAGAAAATTTTGAAGGCAAGACTTGAACATCTTATCTTGCCATCTAACAACAAAATTGTGGCGGGCAAAGAACTCGAATTTGGGCTTTAAGTAATCTATCAATTCACTAGAAACAATGTCCTTGTATACAAACATGACAAATTGGAAGATTCTCAACCCCACATAACTCACACTCCCCCATGACACACTTTCTGTTATGCCATTCTGCAAAAGGATCCCTTGGACAAATAATAGACTCCCACATGGCTATCAAGCCTAGAAAGGTTGCATGCTTGGCAACACAACCCTCCTTAAAGCCATTAATAGTTTGACAAACCTCTTCAAAAGAACATGTACATCCATCATGCAACCCCGAGTTTATTTTCATACAATTAAATCCCACCTTCAATTCTTTTAACTCAACATGATAAATGCAACAACAAACATTTCGTTCTAGACTTTTTACCCAAAAGGGATGCAAGGAATCAAAAGATCTCTTACTGATAACCAACTCAGGGTGGGCTTTTTGGAAACATAAGGAAAATTCCATTTACACACATAAAACAAATAACTTTCAAATTAAACTTTATAATATGGCATCAAATTTAAGTCATAAATCTGCAACCACATGCATAATGTAATCATTACAATCATAGTGAAAGCACATAATGTAATGTCATAGGGTGTAGTCACTACACATTATCTGTAACCTAGTTGCATAATGTAGTCACTTTAGTTTTTGTAGACTCAACTGAACAAGTTGAAAATTTGCACATGCAAAACAACTCACATTAATAGTTGAAAAAATAGCTTTCAAACATCAAGGTAGTAAAAATAATGTACACACATGTATGAGACATGTCTTTATATTTTTTCTACTTTAAAAATGTTATATTTATGCCTTGGGTGAACCAACACCTAGACTGATACCATGATCAAAACCACATTCAATCAACTTGAACTTGATAAAATTTCTAATTGTTGGCCATGCCTCATGCTCACACAAAATCAAGGTCATGTGAGTCCAAATCTAAATTGTTTTGGGCATAATATGGCCAGTTAAAGGTCGCACTCAAGATAGTGAAGGTATCAATCTGGGCGTCAATTCACCATTGGCCCTTTTCTATTGATCACTAATTGTTGTAGAGTGAGTAAAAGTTCAATCTACACGTACAAGCAAAATCAAGTTATTTTGAAAAATGGCAACATGGACTATGTATAATGCAGGATTGGAGTCTAAACAAATATATGTTATTTATTGTGGATGGAACTCGTAATAACAATCATCATGTTGTTGTTGCAAAGTTAGGAAAAGATATCAATATACATATAAAAGAAAAATCAACTCAGTTTGGGAAAAAATGACATGGACTACATAAAATAAATTGAATTATGTAAAGAAATATAAGTATTATGTAGTTGAAGGAATTGATGATAATAATCACTACAAAGTTGCTACAAAGTCAACAAAAGTTATGAATGATCTACACATATAAAGAAAATCAATTTAGCTTGAAAAAAGTGACTTTGACTACACAATAGAACATTGGACTGAAATTGATAAACATATGCGTTATTTAGCAAATGCATTGACAATTACAGTCACTACAAAAATTTTGCAATGTCAACATACATTATCAATAGATGCACATACATAAGAAATCAACTCTCGCGTAGACTATGTAAAACCACCTACATGGGATCCGTCTAAATATGCCCATGGAATTTGTAATATAATATAAGTTAGTCATTGTAAAAAAAACTTGCAACAAAGTCAACAACAGTCATTAAGAATACTCAATGATCTGACTTCATACATCATATTTTATTCCATTTTTTCCCAATACAGGAAGTAGTATTATTTGTTGATTAAAATCATCAAGACTCAATGATTTTTCCCTTACACATCACATTTGTACATAAAAGTCATCAAAATTCAATACACTTGCTCTTATAATCACATTTGTTAATAAAAATCATCCAGACTCAATGTAGTTGCCTTTATACATCACATTTGTTAATAAAAATCATCACAACTCAATACACTTGCTTTTATACATCACATTTTGTCAATAAAAGTCATCCATATTCCATGTTATTTCCCTTATACATCACATTTGAAGCTATTAGTCATTAGAATATTAATGTAATCCACTACAGTGCACAGAGTGCCACTATAATCCTTAAAATGCCACTACTGACACGCTCCCAAGTCACGGGGTGAAACCCACTTGAGGGTTTCACAAAGTCAAGTTGCGGAAAGTTGAGACTTGGTAGCACGCTCCCGGCTCCCAACTCTAAAAAGGGGTAGAGGGTCGGGTTGGGAGCCCAGGGATTTGACTAGGAAGAAGGACTAGCTTAGCTCGTGTGAATCTGCATCCAAAAACCAACCAAATCGGGTTAGTTTAGCATTCGGGACACCCTTGGGTGTTGGGACTTGCCACGGGCACTTGGACACACAAGACTCACCACGGCCCGGACTCGAGGGAAGCCACCACCTTCCCCCATATAGTATTCTCTGTGGCTGGTCGCAGAGGCTACATCCGAATGGCACATTTTGTTGGGACTCCCAAAATGGAGTCCCGAAAGTGTCCCGGCTGGACTCCCAGAACTTTGAACGGCCATAGCTCCTCACCCCGAACTCAGATCGAGACGAGTCTTGAATCAATGTTGTAACTCTCGTCAAGAGCTTTCCAACGCCGTGTCGCACTCTCCAAGGCAACGTCGGGAAGAGGTTGATTCCCGACTTTGAGTGGTCGGGAGTCAAATTGCCAGTTTGACTCCCGGCCCTTCTTTTGCCCATAACTTGGGCTGCAGATGTTTGAATGGCCATGCAAGGCCATTTTCAATATCTACGTTTCAAGACCTTTCCAATGACACTAAGAACGCCCCAATGCGAGGTGTTTTGGGCCTTGCTGTCGAGCTCTGAAAATTCAGGAGTCCCGGGGGACTCCAAACCTCCAACTTTTCCAAGTGTTGGGCTTCACCCCCACACTTGGCCAAAATGGGGTTGCGACAATAAGACTATGTAATTACTACAAAATTTATGTTCAAGACTTCAATACTATTGCTCATCTCTCTATGCATTGTTAAAAAAAGATGTTGCTTAGACATGGAGTGATGAGGCTCGGGAAGCTTTCGACACACTCAAGGAAAAGCTTTCAGAGTTCCTCATTCTGAAAAGACTTGATTTCAACAAGGTCTTCATTCTACACACTAATTAGAATGCTCTTGGAATTGGAGTTATTATTGGCTAACTTGATGAAAAAAGCAAGGAATATGTTATTGCATATGCATCCCAAAGTAACAACAAGGCTGAGAGCAACTACTCTTCATACGAAAGGGAGTGCCTTGCTATTGTATGGGCCGTCATACATTTCAGGCCCTATTTTTATGGCACCAATTTCATTTTGCATTCCAACCACCAACCTATCAAATGGTTGATGACCAACGATAAGCTTACAGGTAAGTTAGCTCGTTGGGCACTTATATTTCAAGAGTATGAGTTCAAGGTTATTCACCGACCTAGTATTACACATCAGAATGTGGATACCATGTCACGGAGACCCCTCACTACCTTTGAAAAGTTTTTAGAAGCTAGGCAAAATTTTGACCAAATTCTAGCAATACATGTATCTGATGCATCTAATTATCTTGCACTACTACAATGTAACCTGGTTGAGCATCCCATTGTGGATATATGGGAGGACTTGGACACTCTGAGGTTTCTTCAACATGGGGAATACCTTCCCCAAGTTACATCAAGTCAATAGGATCACATGCAACAGCGGTCCAAACGCTACTCATGGAAGGACAATCACCTTGTCCGATGCTTACCACAAGGTGACAAAGTGGTTCCACCACCACATGAACGGCCTGGTCTTATTCAAAAGGTACACTCAAAGCTTGGACATTTTGGAGTTAAGCGTACTTATAGCCTTTTCACTCCTCATTACCATTGGAGAGGTATGTATGCTCAAGTCTGAGACATCATTGCTAGGTGTGAACAATGTGATAGAGTGAGAACTTCTTTCTCCTCTCGACAACTCACGCTTTTTCCACTCCCTATTCAGGGCATGTTCTATCGTTGGTCATGTGATTTAACTGGAGAGTTACCACAAACCTGTAGGGGTAATGTTTACATCATGATTATGATTGAGCATTTTTCAAAATGGGTTGAGCTTGTTGCGCTACTAGACAAGTCATCACACAGCACGAGCCAGGCTTTCTTACAACAGGCTCTAAATAGGTTTAGGGCTTGTGTTGAGTGCCTTACTAATCAAGGATCAGAATTCAGGGGAGAATTCCAAGACCTACTTAACCATGCTCTCATTAACCATCGTCGAACTTCAAAAGATCATCCCCAAGCTGATGGCCTTGCAAAAAGGATGGTTCAAATGTGCAAGAAGGGACTTCGGAAGATTTGCTTCACTAAAAACAAAGAGGATTGGGACTTGGCCCTCCCTTACATTGCTATGGGTTACAGGATGTCCAAACACACCTCTTTATCTCATTTCTCTCCTTACTTTTTACTTTTTGGGAAACATCCCATTCCACCCCCTTCCATTGTTGCTCAAATGGACCAAGTTATGGACTTGGACTCCCTAGCCATTTGGGCTAAGGTCATTGCAGAAAGGGCTGCTCTATTCAAGAGGGTTATGCCCATGGCCATGGAAAACTTGTCCATTGCACAGCATTGAGACACCTTACAATATGCACACACACGAGGTGACAATTACAAACCTAAGGTGAAACAATTTGATGTTAATGATTTTGTGTATTTCTAGCGGCAACCCAATGATACTCTAAACACTTCTTCTAGTCGCATTATCTTGAGGATTAAGGCGACCAAGCCTTCAGGTGTGTTGGAGTTGCAAGGAGCTTACGGACACACAGTTCGGGTTCATTCCAAAAATTGTGCGCCCTACCACTTGCCGAACTTAAATCCTACCATCATCACATCGGCTTGGATTCCTCCACTTGATTATCCATGTCAGGTATGTCATAGGACAAACGATGCTGATTAGATGTTGTTTTGCAATAACTGTAATGGTGGATACCATCTCTTCTGCTTCAAGCCGGAGCTCACTCAAATTCCCGCCGACAATTAGTATTATTCATCATGTTTTCCTATAGCACCTTGATTCCTACTCAGACCATGCCACGCTTTTCCTGGCTCAAGTCTGGGGGGCGATACATGAAAATTTCATCTTAGCCTCCTCTTGTGCATTGTATATATATGTGTGTGTGCATATTTTTTTGGTTAATTAATTTATACCTTTGACTAGATTTATTCTTTTTGTTTAGTAAAGTTTACTAAGGATTTACACCCTTACAACATCGTATGTCATGACACTACATGTCACGACAACTGTCATGCCCGTACATGGCCTCATACATGATGGTCAATTACGGGCATGCCCATGTGTGCTTTTAGGGTTAATGTACGATCTTAGGTGATTATACGTTATTAGGTACTTAGGGTTTCAATTTGTTGGCAATTGTATAAAAGGCCAAGCCCCTCCTTTCTCTTTTTAGTTTTTCTAGAATTCCTTTGTCAAGAGAGTTTCCTCCAATCAAATAAGATTTTTAGATGTTCACGGTTGCCATTGCATGGCCACTGTCTACATACATTACATGTTCTTCTTTCTTTGCAATTCAATTTTTTCTTTCATTCAATATACATGATAATTTCATCTCAGCCTCCTCTTGTGCATTGTATATATATGTGTGTGTGTGCATATCTTTTTGGTTGATTAGTTTATACCTTTGACCGGCTTTAGTCTTTTTGTTTAATATAGTTTACTATAGATTTACACCCTTATGAAACTGTACATCACAACACTACACATCATGACAACGATCTTCTTGACCTATCCAACATTTCCTTATATTTCAAAGATCTTTTTATCCTTTAACAACATCACATGTAATGCAACTAAATATAAACAAAAAAAGAACATAAAACTTTTAAACCTATAAGAAAATGAAAAGAAATGGCAAGGAAAGGATATGTAGATGGACTAAAAAAATTTTGAAATGGAAGGGATAAAAGGCCCAAAAAAAAACCCCAATGTTTTACATAAAAGAAAGATAACACTCTCAACCCTTCCATATTTTTTTGATGCCCAACACTTAGGCCATTACCCTGATATGTAGACACTTAAAAGTGTGGAAAGGTTCAAAAGAACTACCTATCTCCTATAGAAAACAAGTCAACAAGAAAAAAGAAAATCTTTACCATTTCAAGTTAAATCCTTAACAATTGAACTCAACACTTCATGCACCAACAATGGATAGCTTGGATATTTGTCTTGTCAAGGCATTTTAACTTCAACATGTAACATTTATCTATTAAGGTAGTTTGTTGTTTTGTAAGTTTTTCATGTTGAAATCTCCCAATCCACATGCCCTTCAACATGTATGGAAAAGCAAATGCATCACTAGCCATAACCCATGGAGTGAATATTCTCATGATCAAGGTTAAAAGACCTTTTTTTGAGAATATTCCTATGTTGAAAGGTAGAAGTACAAGACTTCATGTGCAAAGGTTTTTCAAAAATATTCCTCCATGTTTGAAGGTTTGATCATGAAGACCCTTGAACATTAATGGTGACTTGGGCTCAAGTCATAACATATATACATTGTTTATTGTTGTCAACCAATGTGTTTAAAACCAAAATCAAGGATATTGGTTGTTATCATATGCATTTTCAAATATTTTTGATTTTGTGCATTTCCATGAATTTGGTGTGGCAAGGATTTAAGTTTCTAGATGCACCATTGATTAATGGTGATTTAAATTCATGGTTGTAAATTCAAATTGTGGATGATGACACAAGTGATTTAAAAATGCTAAGAACAAAATGCCAAGTAGAATGGGTACATCCAAGATCGGGTTACACTATCAAGAACCACTTTAAGACATGCAAGAAGTCCTAAAACTTCATTTTTAGGACTTTTTGGAATTAATTCTTCCATTTTTATTTTAAATGTTGGATATTTCGCCTTGATTTTCATTACAGGCTTTAGCTTTAATGACAACAAAATATTTGTGCCTTTTAAAACTATAAAATGACCAAATTTACTAGTCCTTAACCCTATGCCCAAATTCCTTTTTTAAAAATTGAGTTTTTAGAAATTTTTATTGTAAATATTGATCCATGAACTATTCTAACATATTAAATAGGTAAATATGGCCCTCATACATTATATGAATCCAAAATATCAAGAATGCAATTTTTTTAGTACTCTTTTCATGTCCTTAAAATATATTTTTGTCATGTGACATTGTTGAACTTTTATATTTTAGGACAAAAAAGGACATAACTTTCTAATCAAATATTTGATTTTCTTATGCCATTCATTTCATTTGAATGTAATATTTAAAAAACCCTGAAGGGACACTAGTAAAAAAAAGTAAAAGATACATGAGTAAAAATATAGGGTGCAATATATTGGTTGTTGGGAAAAAAGTTATAAGTTAATTAGTAAAAATAGGGTATTAATCTATAATCAATTTAATTATAATACAAGGTAACAAGGTAATAATACAAGGTAATAATTTGTAATGGATTATAATTAATATAAGGTGGCTTTAAAATGTATATATTGGAAAATTAGATAATAATAGTGTGATAAAAAATAGGTTGGACAATTATCTAATACTCCCCCTAAAAATGGTTTTTTAACACATGTAAATCCCAAACTTTACACTAAGTGTCCACCCAAGTAAAAAAGACATGAAATTTGGTACAAAGAGGAAAAATTTTGAGTCCTTATGATACTTATGTAATTAAATATGTCCATATTTTTGCATGTGTGACAATCCTTTAGAGGTAACTTGATCTTGAATGTACTCGGACCACTAATAGTTGAAAATTGATAATTTCTTTTTTAGCCAAGTTGTATCACTTGAAAAATGATGTAATTATCAACTTGAAAAATGAATTACAATTTTTTGGGGTTTATTTATGCAATCAAAAAAAATTGAAAATCCCTTGGTTTGTTGGGATGTTCATGCAACACAATTTCCACATGTCTTTTTTCAATTCATCAAGTGAACTTGGAATTGTAGGCTCACAAATTGAGATTAAGTGGATTTTTGGTGTGATCATGAATTGCTCAACAATTAAAGTTGGGGATTGAGAATTTAAATCATTGAACATTTTCATTATGAAAAACTAATTTAAATGTTCAATGTTCAATGTCTTAGGCATGATTGGAACCACAATAAAATCTTACATTGTACTTATATGTGTTTCATACGTGTTTAGATGAGCAACACCTATGTTTACATGAATCAAACCTATGAAAAAACATAATTTGCATGACTAGTAATACTAAATCCTAGCCCAAGATGTTTGTGATGTATGAAACTTAAAAACATACATTGAGTTATTTAACATGTGAAACAACGTTATTTAACTATGATTGAGGTGCACCAAAAACTCATTGAGGAAAAAAGTTTGTTTGAAAAAGGTAGCTATGAGTTCAATTAACTTTGGCTAGATTGTGTTTCCATTCAAACTACATGCGACATTTTGTTTCAAATTTAGTCTACATAGATTGCATGCATTTGTAACTTTCTTTTTGTTTTTCTCTAAGGGAAGTTCCTTCCATATTTTTCCAAATGACACACAAAAACATATAAGGTGCAACTTAATGAAGAAAAGTAAAATTTATATTTTATATTTACATTTCCCAACATCATGAATGTTGTTTTGGCATCAAACATTAGCATTATTTAGGGGATCATCAACTTTACATGCTTGATGTTGTATTGAAGGTGAATCAAGACAAGGAGTTTACCTCAAGTGTGGAAAAAATTAAAACAACACTTGAAGGAAGTGAGGTTTTGAGGATTACTAATGCTAAATAGGTACCAAAAAGGAAGTTACTTCAGTACTATGACAAACAACAACAATTGGAACTAGTGTTGGCAACTCAAGAATTGCTTGAATTTGATGACCAAGAGTTGACTCATACAAACTTTGATGAAGAGGAAAAATGTTGGATTGACGTGAAAAACATTGACATTTGGAAGGACGTAATTTGCATGAAGTTGTTGAATGAAGGCATAGTGCTAGACACAACTGATGCTAAGAAGAACAAAAGAACAAAAAAGAGAATAATAAATTATCACTAGCAAGATCAAAAACTTTACTTCAAGTGGTTGTTTGTGCCTAAACTAGAGGAGAAAAAAACATTGATAATCCAAATGCATTGGAGCATTTTGGAGAACAAAAGACCTTGGTTGAAATTTGCATGTGATACTTTTAGCATAATAGGACAAAGGATGTCAAAATGGTCGTGAGAATGTGCCAATAATGTCAAATGGTGAGAAAATTGGGTAGCATTCACTATGAGGATGAAGAATTGAAGAATATACCTGTTTGTGAACTATTTTATAGGGTTGTTATGGATACTACAGGACCATTACCTGAAACCAAGGCAGGAAACAAATATATTATAGTTTCCATTGATCATTACCCAAAGTGGTGCGAAGCAAAAGCTATTGCTGACCATGGTGTTAAAATAACGACTAAATTTTTGGAGGATGATGTAATATGCAGATATGAAGTTCCTAAGTTTGTGCTAACTAATAATGGAGGGGAATGGGCAACAAAATTTGATGTTATGTGTAAGGATTATGGTATCCACCATCAACACACAACACCCCAATGGTCGTAACGCAATGGGATGGCTATTGGATAGTTCTTGTTTCCTTGTCTTTCATTATGCCAATGACTAGTTAAGGAAAAACATTATGTATTATAGAGGTGATATGAAGGGTTGGTGCCATGAAATGATGAATTTTTGAGGTGGTCTAAATTGTAGCATATTGGGCATATAGACAAATCTAGAATCATGATTGTTGGAGAGAAAGACATTAATGGAAAGATCAACTTGGGATTTGGTCCTTTGGGATGGTTAGTATGAGAAACCCGTGATGGGTATCTTCAAATCAAGACAAGAATTCATGTAATATGGCACGTCCATTACTTTGAAAACCTACTCTAGCACCCTGGGTTGTACATAGAAAACTTATTTATGTTTATAGTGATTTTGTTTAGACTTAATATTGTCCATCCACACCACTAATGCCATAAATTTAAACTAATAAACGGAAGGGATCATTGAACACTATTAGAGTCATACTGTCATAGCGCAAAAAAAGAACTATTACATTGCATGTTAGTGATGGGGATTTAACAGTTCATAAGATTGGCTAAACATTAAGAGAATTCATTGATGGCTAAACCTCAAAAATCTTTAAGGAATAATTAGGCCATAATCCAAAATCAAGTAATACAATGGCTAAATAAAGTAGCAATTGAATGAATGTCATGATGAAGTTAATGGCTTTGTAGAAATCTTTAAGTTCAATAATCTGCCATGTACTATAACATAGGAGCAAGAGCTATAGGCTTTTGGTTTGTAAATTCATCATATTTAAATTTGTTGTTTGACAAAATTGTAGTTGTCAGTAGGATATAATAGCCTTTTTCAAAGCTTAAAGCAGTCTATTTTTATGGTATGCTTCTTTTTGGTTACACATTTACTTTGTCAAAAAAATTAGAAAACTATTATTAAATATCAATACTGGTTCTTTGATTTTTTATGATCAACAAGTAAACATATATGTACCTAGGTTGATAATTAATGAATATTTTAAGAACTGCCCAACACTAGTTCAACCAACAACATTTAGAAGTTCCAGCCACGATGAACTAGCACCCACCAGAGCACAATGAAGGATGAATGGTAAGTTGTCAGGAAATAGTTCTCTATTGGGTTCCAATTCCTTAGTTAACCATGGACCTTAGCTCAATTGTAATTTTTTAAATTTACTTTGGCCCATTTTATAGTAGAAATCAAAGCCAATGTTCAACTCAAATCAAACATTCCTATTGGTGCAAAAGTTGAAATCAACCCCAAGGGGTTTACATTAGGAGTCTAAGTTGAAATAGGAAAAACATTTTCAATCTGCCCCAATTATTAATAAATTTAATTTCGTATTGGCCCTAAGGCTAAAAAAGGATACCATTGAATTTGGCAAGCCAATTTGAAACCCTTGGGGCCATTATTTCGACATTCATTAATATCCTAACATCAAAGTTGGTCCCAAGTTTTTTCATCCCTAACTTTTAGTGTAAGCAAGCCTTATTAACAACCCACAAGTAGGTTGTCAATAAGTAGATAATAAAAAAAACCTTTACCTATGTATAAACCATCTACTCACCTAATAATTACCTATTTTACTACCTATTAATATGAGACCTATTTCTTACATAATTGATTACCAAGGTGAAACCAAATATTAACTTATTTGAGGTCCATCCACAAATTGAGTAATAATGGTCATGCAATGGATGGTGCACTAATGAGTACTAGTTCATTATGGCCAGAAATTCTATGAAGTTCTAGATTTGGTATTTCCAATAAACTAACAAAAAAATTAGATGCATGTATTGTTGGTATATATTATTTATTATGCATTTAAACATCTTACAAGATTCGAACTTGGGACCTTCAACTTAGAAGGTTGTTCTATACAACTAAATTGAAATCCCTTTTTGGGTTAAGAAAAATCAAATACAAACGAGCCAAAGCCCAAGCAAAGCCAAAAATAAACTACCACAAAGGGCAGAGAAGAGGGTGGCAAAAGCCAATTCACCTAAACTAAAAAGGCAAAGGCAAACAACAAAGAAAGCAGCCAAAGGAAAAGGCCACCAAAAAAATCAACGAATTGGTATGGAAGTTAGGGGAAAAAATGTTTCTTCAAACAATTTACTATTTAGTTTTACAAATGTATATTTAGAGAGGGTGATTATGAAGAGCATCTTGATTATCGTGAGGATTATCATTTGTAAGTGTGAAAAGTGGTTTTCTAAACAAGGTTTTAGAAGAAGTATCCTACCCTTTAATTTGTTGCCTACGTGGGGTAGTTTGAGCATTGAACTCAATTAAAAGATCTTGCCTTCTTACAAGAAGAGAAGGTCTAGGAGGGAAATCCTCATCAAATCACATATATTGTTTTAAGGGTGATGAAGTTCTCCATTTGTTACACAACTAGCGAAATTCTTCAAGTGTAGCCTCCAAATTTGGATATTGTATCCTATTATGAAATTACATATGCAATTGGGATGTGTCTTCCCCTCTACTTCCCCTCGTTGGATGCAAATTTCTCCATGGAAGAGATCTAATCCTGTAAGTTGATTGTGCATGTTGATTGACCCAAAAATGTCACATTTTAACCAGTGATCTTTGAGATTGCAACTCCTCTAGAAGACTAAAGGAAGCTTGAGAATCTTTTGATTGACCATCAAAATTAATGTTTGACAATATGTCATTGTTTTCTTCACTTTCTTGAACTAGTTCTTGGTGAAGTTCCTCAAAAATTACTTGCAAAATATAGTCTGCCATAGCTTTTTTTTTTTCTAATTCCCCCCAAAGATGGTTGGTAGTTTTCTGATGTTGGGTTTTTATGACCTATTTCCTCAACCCCATGGCTATTTGAATTGGAACCAATGTCTTGGTTGTTATGCATTTGAACCTCTGGGCAAATGAAAAGCCCCATTCTATAGTCTACCATATGTTTGGGAAAAAAAAATCTATTGGGGACTATTTGCCATAGGAGTGTGCTTATATCTTTGCAAAATAGGCATCCATGAGCCCAAACTTTCTTAAACTTAACAACTAAAGGTTTGTGCTTATCTATAGATCTTTTGAACCTATGAAGTTCTCTCCAAGTTGCCATCCCCACTTGAATTGTGGTTTGCCATGTTCAAAACATAGTGATAACTAGGTGAAAATGTTCGTCTCTCAAGTCTTGCTCACATTTATGACACTAGATGAACTAATAAAGAGAACCTAAAAATATCCCAAGGACTTGAAAATGTGTTGATGCAAGACTTACCAATATCCCAATCTATTTCCTTTTTAATTGTAATTTCATTACGAGGTGGTTGAAGCTCACCCAACAAAATGTCCTCTCATGAACTATGCCTTGCCAAAAGAGCATATCTAACCTTAAGTTCCCTAAACTTACTCCATGCCTCTTGAATTGTTGCACACCTCATAAGCCCATGCTTTGAGGTTTCCAAGACACCATCATTACATAAGTTACAAATCCTTTGATGACCTATTTTTGTGTGACATGTCCCAATTGGGAGTCCTTGTGCCATTACAAGCCATAACACAGCTAACACCTTCCTTGGCAACTAGGGGTGCCACACTTTTTGATATAATTTGCCTTTTTCCTTTTGTGTGTATCCCTTCTCCTATATGTTGAGAATTTAAGCTCAACTAGTTAGGTTTCATTAGTTACTGGAGTAGGAAAGTAACTAGGTTACTTTCACAAGGTTGAATTACTTTCGTTACTTATTTTAGTTTGGTTATTTGTGATTTGGTCTTGTAGTTAAATACCTTGGTGTTGATGGTTTGCTTCTCTTTTCTTCATTACACAAGTTTGTGTATTTCTTGTGACAAGAACCTTGGAGAGTTCTTGATGTTGTGTTTTGTGTTGTGAGC
>Ga0209611_10002584_pt1 | contig 31820 bp, 29 predicted proteins | sample S1TSphgellanicum_3_FD_187693 | JGI IMG/M metagenome (GOLD analysis project Ga0209611, IMG submission 187693) | Host-associated microbial communities from peat moss isolated from Minnesota, USA - S1T2_Fc - Sphagnum magellanicum MG (SPAdes) (version 2) | ecosystem: Host-associated > Plants > Peat... | reverse complement strand
TTCTCGCAATGTCTTGCATTTGGTTCTCACTTAGAGATGAAGCTTCCGGTACAACACCGGCCGGATTCCCTCCGTCAGGACCGTCACTAAATGCATTCAATGTATAAATATCAACCATTTTTCGTTTGGAGAGAGCGCATCTCAGCTCGCAGTGATCTTAACTGCATTCTCGCCGGAGTCGCTTGTCGGTGAACGTCCGCGTTTTGTAGATTTCAAAATTGTGATTTAAGATATCGAAAATTCCACATCAGGATTAGCCCTCTGCTGTCAGATTTCGAGAAAAGGTGGGATGTCGCGCAAAGAGCGCACCACGGACGAGTTGGGTCGTTGTACCTGCGGGTCGATTTTAAAGGAAGGCACCCCGAGCTTTTGCGCCAATTCTATGTCCGAGTCCGAGTCGCCAGCCAGAAAGCTTTCTTTTAGTTCTAGATCTGGGTGTTCAGCACAGATGGCGTCGACCATGCCAGTTTTTGGCTTCAAACATGAGCAGCCTTCCCAGCGGGCGTGCGGACAATATTTGATTTTCAGAATGGCAATATCGTTTGCGGCCAATACACTAATCATCTTGGTCGTAAATGTTTCATACTGGGCTTGACTGATAATTCCTTCATTGATCAGGGGCTGATTAGTAATGACGAATAATTTGTAACCCATGGCTTGAAAAACTTGCAGCCCCTCAATTGCTCCTTCCAATAACTCAGGCTCCCAGATGTGTGCCCATTGCTCATCTGGATATTCACGCACAATGGTGCCATCACGATCGAGGAATGCTGCTTTCATAATGAGGAGATTAGCTCACCTCATCTCTATTCTGCAAGAAAAATCCATTTAGGGATCTTGCATCTTGCATACGCATTAGCGAAGTTGATCGATGCCACGCTTTTTTGCCAGCTTTATTTCCTTTACCGGACAATTACGGCGATTCCAGCTGCGGATATATTCCTGAACATCAGTAGTCGAAGTAAAAGTAGAGGCACCGCTATCCCTTCATGTTCGTTTTCTAGACGGTACAGCGGGAAAAGTTCGGTTCGAGCCGAGTTATTTGACTGGTGTTTATCAAGTCTTGAAAAATCAAAGTGTTTTCGCCGAGGCTCATGTCGATGCCGGGGCAGTTGTTTGGCCTGGTAATCTGGATCTGGCTCCAGATGCTATGTATGAGGCGATCATAAAAAAGGCGAATGGGTTTTAGGGTAACTTTGCCTGTCGTCTTTTTTGTCGATAAATAATAGGCTGGTCTACTGTTCACTGCAACCAGTGTGTGTGGCATCGAAAAGTTCTTTTAGGGTTGCCCATCTGTCGTGCTCGATGCCCCACTCGGTGCTGACGAAGGCTCTGTCTCCCTGGATAGCGTGTATTGTGACAAGATGCCAACCAGTCTCGCTGTTCTTACTCGTTAAATTAAAGAGGGAACTATAAACATTCACTGCTAAGATTATCGGCATTTTGTGTTGCTTGCTTAGCAAAAGATTCTTTAGTTCACGCTCCGAGCCGAAACCCTCTACAACGGGCGACTGAGCTACGCATTTATTGGCCAAAAACACACCCGTTTGCCCTGAGAGGCGAGCGAACGCTGTAGCCGCCTCCAGCATTGTGATATTGGGGCCTTTGATGGGATTGTTCGTGCTGTCTTCTATGCGTTTATTGTTAATTGCATTGAGAAGAATTTCCTCATTGCCAACTTGCTCGTACAGTTGTTTCGGCTGGCGAGCCTGAGTGATTGCGTTGCCAACTGTGACCTGAAAAATTTGCGAAGCGAAATCGCGACAGTTATTTGAATTGCAAGACTGTTCTTCCGTGCCGGGCTTGAACGTTGAGTCAGGTATGGATATCTTGTTGCCAAAGCCATCTGCGTCTAAGTCATGGTAGCAACCGGTTAGAACGGACTCAGTGACAACCTCTGCCACTTTAGATGGCTGGCGCCAATAGAGCACCTTTTCTATTGCAGCCATGGTACAGGTGTTATGTTGCCCCTGGTCTAAGTCTTCAGGGAAGGCTGCGTGTAATAGCACTTGCCTCGCTACCTTAGAACGCTCTATCAGCGGTAGCTTGGCCTGACAGTGCCCCACAGTTAGCAATAGGTTCAACTGATGCAACATTCTTGCAATTTCTTTGTTGGGTAGCCCTCTTTTATGGGCTTGAGCCTCAAACAAATTTATTTCAGCGCGGGCATAAATTAGTTGTTGGGAATCCTTGGGACTGCTTAGGATGCGACTAAATTTCTCCGAGAGCAAATCTCGTTCCTTATCTTCCCCGCGAAGCGTGTAGGGATCTGTAAATACTAAATCATTGGGCTTGCAATGGTTCCGAGTGTTCTTAATCGCAATGCTATCCCTAAAAGCTTCGTCAAATCCACTTGGGTTAGGATGATTAGAATTTTCGAAAGACTGGACCTGCTCGGGTGATTTTGACATGGAGATGAATCAACGAATTAAACTTAAACGGAAACAGCTCTAAGACAATATGCAGTCTGATGAACGACTACCGAGCATGGTAAGACGTGCGGCATAATAATTTAGTATGAGACTTAAGACTGGCACGTCAGCCAGCCTGGGAGAATGGAAATTGTGGACGCCAAGGAATATGGTCTATTACGTTCCCTCTCCAAGAGCAACCAAGGAATTGTTTCTATCCCTTGGTTCCCGGTAAGTTGTAATAACAATCTCTGCTGGTCGAGCGTGACTCAAAAACTCGATATGAGACATGCTCAAGCCGTAAGCGCCGGCTAAACCAATAACAACAAAATCGCCAATCTCGGCACGCTCCAAGTAAAGTTCTTTAGGAGCTAGTTTGTCCGCTGTATTGCATAGAGGACCACCTAAAAATACTTGTTCTTCGCTCACGCATTCTTGCTCGGCGAAGATTTTGTCTCGGTTCATTGGAACAATGGCAACTGGGTGGTTGATGTTCAAAGCCACTGGGCGCCTAAAGTGATTTGAACCCCCCGCGCAAATTACCTGTTTTCTGCCCAGGCTATCTTTGATGTCTAAAATTTCTGTGCAGTACCATCCGGAATCCGCGCAAAGATATCGGCCTAACTCCAGCACAAACTGCCGATCATTTAAACCAAATTGGTCTATCAAATTTTGGAGACCTTTGGCATAAGCTTCGGGCGAGAAGTCTTTGCCGGTTTCCAAATAGTCGATACCAAATCCTCCACCAAAATCGATGATGTCACAGCGTGCGGTAAATTTGCTTTCGATATCACCTACGGTATCAAACACAAGCTGGCAATTTTGGAGAAGGTCCTCAACGTTGAGAACTCCTGATGCAGCATAGACGTGCAGTCCTCTGAAACGAAGATTTTCTAGCTCGAGGATGCGCGGCAGGAAAGCGTTCAAGTTGCGTTCGTCGATTCCCAGTTTGCAGGAATCTCCAGAGAAATTTGCCTGCGCTCCATGAATATGAAAGTTTGGATTTACACGAATCAGAATGTCTTGAATTGCTCCTGCTTTCTTGCAAAGCACATTAAGTCTGTGAGCTTCGGTGAGCGATTCGATATGAACAGTACGAACGCCATTAGCAATACTCCATTCCAATTCTTCTGGCGTCTTACCGGGCCCGGTATAAATAAGTCTACTGGCTGGAAAGCCTGCCTCAACCGCAGACTTTGCCTCGCCTAAACTGGCAATTTCTATGCCGTTTATTTCAGATTCAAGTGCACACGTCAAAAAAGCTTGATGGGGATTAGCCTTCATGGCATAAAAGATTTGCACACCTATTGGCATAATCGCTTTGAGATGCTTGATCTTGTCCGTCATCACTTCAGGCATATAAATATAAAAGCTGCGTAGTCCCTTATTTGCCTGTTCTTTAATGGTGTTGGTAATTGCTGGCGGTATAAGCATAAGGCTCCTTTTGTTGACGATCAGGTAGTTAAAAGCAATGAAAGAATTTGTTGCACGACAGAAGAAATATGCCTATCTGCAAGAAATTTTGTATTGCTCCAATCTCTTTTGAGATGTTCAGGCAAGATCACGAAACCGACTTCCAAACCTAGATTTGGAGCAGGGCTAAACGAACCAATTTGGGCCGTTACACCATCTCTTGTTGAAAAAATATTCAGGAGAGCCCTTGGGTACCCGGGCTCACCTTCACGCATCTCGGTAAGATCATCCCACTCTGTTATCACTAAAATGTCATTGGCCAAAGAGGCAAGCTCAAGTTGAAGGTTCTCGTTTGAGAGAAGATTGAGTTCGCTTAGCTTGAAACGGAGGTGCAATAACTTTATATTTTGCCCCTCGCGATTCAGATTGCGGATAGTATCAGCCGAGAAAGAAGGCATATCCCTTGTGACGACCAGTGCGCCATGACTAAGGTAATTTCTTTCAATCTCGCAAGCATTCTCGCTTCCGGCGACCACCATAATAGTTGACTTACTATCAACCAAAATTCTTGCAAGCAGTTCTCTCGCCTGTTCAATATTAGAAGTAAGAAGCAAATCATCAGCTGAATGTGGGCCCAACCACATGGAAATCGATTCAGCCAATGAGAAACGCAACGGATAAGATCCTCTCGGGTCAAAAATGGTGTCACTAGCAAAATCTGGTACCTCTGCCCAGTTTAGAATTGCTCGTTTCAGTTCAGTCCTTAATGAAGCAGTCCTATTTTGAGAAACGCGGTCAAGCTCGTTGTCGCTAAATTTTGTGATTTCCGATTCGCTGTCGGGACGCACAAAATTTCTTGAGCCTCTAACTGAATCAATCAGTCCTCTTCGCCTCAATAGATCAAAGGCTCGACGTGTCGTGCTCATAGAAATATTGAGTTGTTTGGAAAGTTCCCGCAGCGAAGGAAGGGGTTTGCCTGGCTCAAAGTATCTTGAAGTAATAAGCGATTCTAGATATTCAGCCAAATCAGAAGGGCGGCTAAGTTTTCCCTTTCCATGAGTATTTGCGACTATTCTGGAACTCATAAGCGCCAATCCTCTGCCAACGTTGTCATTATCGTATTCATGCGCTCAAGGTTATTCTGCATGGAGGGCTCTGAAGTATTCAAAAGGTTGATGAGCCAGCCGGAGCGAGCCGATGTGCCAAGGAAGTAAGGTGAGATCGGTAATATGTCTTTTCCTTCTTTTGCACAAACCTCTTGAAGCTTCAGATCGCTTATCTTCCTTGAAAAATAAAAGGGTTGGTAAATACCTGAACTCAACGGGCGCATGCTGAATTGCTTGCATGACAATTTCGCAAAACATGCAGCAAGAGCATTGCGATTGGCATCTAACTTCCGCTGTAAAAGTCTTGAGCGTTCCCTCAAAAAACCCTCGTCAATGAGATCGATTAACAATGTTTGAACGAGTGGGCTTACAAAAGATCTTTCCCGCTGTCGGAGCGCGTTGAGCTTGGATACCAAGAAATCCGGCGCCACCAGAACCGCAAAACGAAAACCCTGGGGTACGAGATGATCAAACCGGCCCAAATAAATTGTTCGTTGCGAAGAATCAAGTGAATAAAGAGACGGCTGGGCAACGCCATCATAGATAAATGGGCAGCAGGACTCATCTTCTACTATGATGGCATCTCGCTCTTTGCGCCACGCCAAGATTTGCTCACGCCCCTCAAGGGAAAAATTTGCTCCCGTGGGAAATTGAGCAGTAGGTGTAGTCCAGATGATTTCTGCCTTACCGACTTGAGAAAAAGCCCACTTGCTATAGCCGTCAACAGATAAGGGTAACGGAATTAGTGACGCGCCAAATGTTTCAAGTAGACTGCGGAGCACGATGCTATGCGGGTCTTCGATCACAATTGGTGAGCCAACATCAACCAGCAACCGGGCCAAAGTGAACCGCGCCTCTTCGGCTCCTCGCATGATAAATACGTTCTTAGGACTGCACTTTATACCGCGGCTTGCTCCAAGCCAAGCCGCAATTTTTTCTAACAATGGAGAAAGATCTTGGTGGCAAACGCCATTCATTTCGGCGAAATCGCGATTCGTCCATTTCTTAATAGCATTTTGCCATTTCAACTTAGGAGAGTAAAAATGATGCCCGGAGTCTATTGCCGCTTGTCCATCGTCAAGATTGGATTCCGCAAGGGCATGCTTCGAAACACTTAGGTCTAATAAAGGAAGGTTGTATTGCCATGGAGAATATTCTTTGTTCCGCGCCTGCGCTTGAAATGCATTTTGAGATTCTACTTTAGTCTGCTCGATAAGCCTATTTGATAATTTAGATACGTAAGTTCCTGAGCCATGAGCGGCTACTAGCCAGCCAGAAGCTCTAAGCTGATCAAACACCTTTTGGACGGTTGGTAACGGCATACCAAACTCTTTGGCAAAAGCCCGAATCGAAGGCATCTTACTGCCAACTGGCATATCCCCGTTCCGAATCGCTTTTAAAACAGAAATTCTTAGTCGCTCAGACGAGCTGATGGGCTCTTGATAATGCTTGGTGTTTTCAGGCGAAGTTACAGCGACGTCGAACGCCCTGCGCACAGCCGCCACGCCATTCCCGGAATTTGCTCGGACCAACATGATTCGACTCGGCTCACTTGGTATTCGAGTGCAATTTTAGAGAGCCCACTGTAACAAATGCGTTCAAAACGGAGCGTGTTTTCTGTCACAAAAACCATTCGCATCGAATGCAATTCAAACAGACACCGCCCACGGTGTCAGATAATCTGCGCTTCATCACTCTAACGATTAGGTATCAGGACTAGATGAAGGTGAGCGCATTGATGTTTACTGCTAGATCTTCGAGCGTCTCATCTATTAGCAGAGAATATTGTTTTGTTCGTGAAGCATTCGCTACATCATCTATCACAAGCTCTAACAGTTGTCGGGTTTGGCTATTTACTTGGAGTTCAACTGCTTCTACAGCGCGAGCAATGGAAACGCCCGCTGTTGTTTTAAACTTGTTAATCGCACTCAAACATGCCACCGCAGTGTCAAAACTTAGCTCCGACTGAGGACTGTCAATAAACGCGAGCTGTTGCGTGTCAGGCCAGCTAGCCAGGTGAATACTACTGAAACCGGTTTCCTCGGCAAATTGCCATGACCAGACCTCTTCAGTTATGTATGGAAGAAATGGTGCAAACAGACACAAAATAGTTTTGAGAGCCAATCTCATGGCGTGTATCGCTGAGCCCTGCAACTGCGCGTTTTCCGTTTGGCGCGCCCGCGTTTTTACTAGTTCTAGATAAGTATCCGTGAAACTATTCCAGAAAAATCGTTCTGTTTCAGCGAGAGCTGTCGAATACTCCAAATCTTCAAAGGATGCTGTGATCTTTTTGACTAACTTGCGAAGCTTTAGCAAAAATGCCTTGTCTAGCTCGGCGCAAATTGGACTGGCAAGACCTTGGTAGGATAGGACAAGCTTACTGGCATTGAAGAGCTTTGTTACGAGCCGTTTTCCCACCTTCAATACGTTTTCATCAAAGGCAGTGTCCGTACCAAGTCTTGCGCTCGTTGACCAATAGCGAACAGCATCTGCCCCATATTGGTCAATTAGGTGAACAGGCGTAAGAACGTTGCCCTTGCTCTTCGACATTTTTTTTCGGTCTGGATCTAGGACCCAACCCGAGATGGCTACTTTTTGCCAGGGAACTTTATTCTCGTGCAAGAGGGCCTTTGCAATAGTGTAAAAGGCCCACGTTCTAATTATTTCGTGGCTCTGTGGACGCAGGTCCATCGGGAAAAGCCTCTCGTGCAAAGAATCTTCTGTTCCCCAAGAAGCCACTATTTGCGGTGTCATCGAGCTTGTAAACCAGGTATCAAAAACATCTGCCTCGGCGGTAAATCCGCCGGGTTGATTGCGATCCTTCTCGCTAAGCCCAGGCGGCGTTGCAGTTGTGGGATCAACCGGCAATTCATTGACTGAAGCCAATACAGGATTTGTATGGTCGGCAATTCCTTCCGCGTTGAGCCGGTACCAAACAGGAAAAGGCACCCCGAAGTAACGTTGCCTGCTTATGCACCAATCAGCTTGAAGATTTTCTGTCCAATTTCGATAGCGCAATCGCATGAAATCTGGATGCCATGAAATTTCATCGCCCTTCTCTAATAATTTGTCCTTTTTGTCCAGCAGTCTTACAAACCACTGCCTGGTTGTGATGAATTCGATAGGCTTGTCGCCTTTCTCGAAGAACTTTACCGCATGCTCGATCTTCTTTGGCTCACCAACTAGTAACGGTTCCGGGCTTGCCTCTGCTAGCATACTCACTAATACTTTCTGTGCAGCTTTGATACTTTTACCTTCAATTTGCCGGTAAAGTAAATTGGCTTGATCCGGATTTTCCGAGAGCCAACCCTCGGAACCAAACGTGACAGGGGTAAGTCGCCCATCGCGCCCGATAATTTGCCGAGCTTGTAATTGATTTTCTTTCCACCAATAAACGTCGTTGGCATCGCCAAAGGTGCAGACCATGAGGATGCCCGTGCCTTTTTCTGGGTTGGCGAGTTCGCTTGCAAATATTGGCACCGGCACTTTGAAAAGCGGAGTAAGTGCGATCTTGCCAAATAGGTGTTTGTAGCGTGAGTCATCGGGATGTGCGGTGATGCCAATGCATGCCGGTATCAGTTCAGGCCGGGTAGTTGCAATGATGAAAGTTTCCTCTGAGTCTTTTACATCAAATCGAACTTGATAGAAAGCTCCCGTAACGTTCCTGTCTTCTATTTCAGCTTGCGCTACCGCTGTTTGAAAATCTACATCCCACATTGTCGGAGATTCGACATTGTAGACGTCTTGCTTTTTAAGTAAATCAATAAAGCTCGCTTGGGCTATGCGCCTGCTCTTTTCGTTGATAGTAGAGTATTCGTAGCGCCAATCAACAGATAGTCCGATCCGTTTCCACAAATTTTTGAAAGCCTTCTCGTCCTCATCCGTAAGCCGCAAACAAAGTTCGATAAAGTTCTGCCTTGATACCAACTGCGGTTGGCCGCTTGAGTCGACGACCGGTTGAAAGTCTTGCTCGTACGGAATGTCCGGGCGACACCTTACATTGAAGTAGTTCTGTACGCGCCGTTCGGTAGGCAGTCCATTGTCATCCCAGCCCATGGGATAGAAAACATTGAATCCGCGCATTCTTTTATATCGGGCTATTACATCAGTTTGAGTATAGCTAAAGACGTGCCCAACGTGGAGAGAGCCAGAGACCGTAGGCGGCGGAGTATCAATTACAAATCTTTCATCATTTCTGTTCGAGTTATCAAATTTATAAAGCTGGGAAGTTTCCCAGCTTTCGTTCCACTTGCTCTCGGCCTCACTTGTTAGAAAATTAGATGGCAGATGATCAGCAATAGTAAAGGACTCGATTTGACCTTGGAATTTAGCCATTTGTAGGAACAGTCCCTTTTGCATGGAAAGCGCTCGGAACGACATCCGAAATGTCGAAAGATATCATGGCAGGTGTTCTTTTTTCGTTCAATTCAATTCATTTGTTGGATGCCATCAAGAGTGAGATCATCACGATGAGACTACGGTGGAAAATTCTTGGTCCAGCCATCGGACTTCCAAGAACTGTACAAGCTAATCGCTGCGCGCGTCCAGAAAAAACACTAACAAGAGCGTTTGTTTTGTAACGTGCAAAACAAACGCTAATTAAGAACAATACTGATACGAATTTCAAACAAAAGCGTTGTTAGTGTAACCAATAGTTTAAAACCCTGGGCACCATAAATTGCATTTGGTGCCTTTACTAAAGTGATTACATCATGAGAAGAACAAATTCCCCCAGGGGTCAAACCCTGCTCGAGTTTCCCGTAGCAATGTGGATGGCTCTGCTGTGCTTTGGATTTCCCCTAATGGCCTTTGCTGGATTTAGCTATCGCGCCAGTCTCCTCTATTTCGGCATTCGTACGACCTGCTCTAAAGCGGCAAAGTCGCCGTCCTTTTCTCAAGCGATCAACACGGCTCAAACAGTTTGGAATGAGAACCTGGGCGCCTGGTCGGGCATGACAGGTAGCGAAAGTGTCTGTGTAGTCGGCTACACGAATTCTGGTGGCTCTGGCGGAATTAGTTCTACGCCAACGGTAATTTTCAAATCGCCGTCTGACGCACAGACCTATTTCTCAAATGTGAATCACTACGTTTCAAATTTTACGTTCCTTATGCGGGTTAACGCTACTGTAAGCATGAATCCCTTATTGCCAGTTGGTGGTTTCATGGGACTATCTATCCCGGGGCTAAATGCACCGTATACGGTGCAGACTTACTACGAAAGTTATATAGAAAATCCTGGCGGAATCTCAAGCTAAACACTTACACATGAGGATTATTCTCTATGCACCCCAAAACCCGAGATCGAGCAGGCTTTAGTACTTCCGTCTTATGCCTGGTTATAAGCGTCTTTGCAGTCCTACCCCTTGGCCTGCTAGCTTTTGAAATTTCACGGATCGTGCTAGCACAAGATCAACTTCAGGCCGTATCTGATGCAGCCGCTCTTGCTGGCACAGCGGATCTGTCTAGCGAGCCGGGTTCAGATCAATCGGTAAGGCAGCAAAACGCCATGAATGTTGCTGTTGGAACCTTCTGCGCGAATACAATAATGCAATCAACGTTTAATACCAGCCAAAATCTGAAAGTTGTCTTTAACAACAATAACGCGCAAGGTCCGCCCGCCCCGCCAGCGGGTATAGGTCCGAATCAAGCTTGGATTTACATAGGTTTGCAGGATCGTAACGGCAATTATGTTTCAACGGGGACATTTGCCACCACTATGACGATCACATCATACCTAGGCACTCAACCGGTATTTGCTTCCAGCATACTACCCTTGTGGGGACCATATGTAGTCTCAGCCTTCGCTACAGGTGCACCTCCCGTATTAGACATTGTCGTTTGCTATGACCTATCTGGATCGATGGATGACTCTACTCAAGTCTACTTTGTAAGAAGATGTTGGGATGCAACTAACGGGCAAGTGGCCTACGTTAATTGTAATCCAAATGGTGGTGCCTCTGATACCATCTACGACATCGAAAACCTTGCTTCCCTTCCTGCGCCTGATGAGCGGATGGGTGGCTCTCCGTATCCAGGCTTCGGTAGTCCAGATGGAACGCCATTAAATATAGCGCCACCACAAATGCTGAGTTATGCCAAATACTACAACTCTTCGCTCATCTTCTCCGAAGATACTCAGAGTACTGCTTTGAATTTTTTACGGTCAAATTACTGGGCCTATAGTTCCGGATCCCAAACCATGCCAGAGCAAGGTCTTCCCCCGGGTAATTATGACCCTACTCCTGGAAATAGCGGCGATACAACCTATCAGCCGACTGTCAAACCCCAGCCTTTTCCAAGCAGCAACCTTTTGGCCAATTCAACGTATAGCCCAAGCTATTTCACAGATCTCATAAACGCAAGCATAGTCGGTCAATCTTCCGGAGGATTCTTTTTCGATAGCATAGCTACGGCTGTTGAAGCGTCGCGCGGCAACCTCGAGAACGCGGCGGTATTCAAGCAAGCGGTAGTGAATCCCAGTAAGTGGAACGGTGCGGCGCAGCCCGCCTCAGGCTGGTACAACGCCTATTGGAATTACATTTATACCAATCCAAATGGCATGGCGCCGATGAATACATCATTAGCTGCTGTAACACAATTTCTAACCACCATGTATAACAACACAGACAGCCATTTCGGTCTTGTCTGTTTTTCAAACAGGGCTGGTACGTCCGCAACAGATACCACAGGCAACCTGGGTAGCGATAGCTACAACAGTAACAGCGTAGACATAAACTATAACGCCGGTGGGCAAAGTTCTTTCCGACTGCCCATGATCGCTCTCAATCAGAACCAGGACAACTACCAAACCTGCTGCTCCGCGCTTAACGGTACGCAGAACGGTACTTCTTTCAGCACCTATCCAGTGTGTCCAATCGCTGCCACAGGCATGGCGGATGGAATGCACCAAGCTACCCTGCAGCTAACACAGAATTCCAGGTCAAAGTCTCGCAAGATTATGGTGCTTTTTACTGATGGTGTTCCGAATATGGATCCGGCCTTCGAGGGTAATGGACCGCATATGTACAGTACTGATACGGAAGCCCAAGCAGCAGGAAGGCAAGGAATTCCTGTCTATACGATTGGCATCTCGCAGAACCCACCAGTAGAGCAACTTGAGAGTTATGTTTTGGGTCTGGGAAGCGGCATCGCCGGCCAGTCCGGTAATGGCGCGACATACTGGCTCGTGAACAGTACTGGTACCACTACCAGCAATGCCACAAATCTAAACCAAGCATTCGCCGCTCTGGCGCGTTCCCTTTGTTCGTTGAAGTAGACCGTAGATCTTTTGGGGAAAGAATTTTATGAAAAAGACAAAGACGGAGCACGGCCAGGCGTTATTCACCGAGGTGATTATCGCAGCTATTTTAGGTGCTGTATTTGCGGCGTTAGCTTTTGACTTGATAGTTCCTGTTTACGGTTTCAGTGAGCTCGATGCGGCAACGCGCGATGCAGCTAGAGCTGCTGCAAGTGGTCCGGTTGACCCAGCGGGCGACCCCTCCGGGCAACAGGATTACACTATTGCCGCACAGGCGTGTAACGCGCATCGAACTGATGGCAACTTGGTTTCACAACCAACGATCGATTCCAGCGCACCAGGTTGGGTGTGGTATGTACCCACCGCTGCAAACGGCTTGCCCGGCTCGCCTTATGTTACCGTTACCGGACGTTGCAGAGTCACAATTCCCGTTCCGATTAACTTTTTTGGTGTCGGTCTTACCCAGCCCTATTTAAATTACACGCGCGTTTACACCTATCCGATACTGGCAAGCGCAGTAAGCAGTAATGTCACCACTGCTCCGGTGGTACCGCCACCACCACCGCCGCCACCACCACCCGCTCCTGCACCAGCACCGGCTCCAGCCCCGGCACCGGCCGGTTCATCAAGTTCGGGAGCTTCTACTGCATCGATAGTGGCACCGGATGCACCACCAGCACCACCACCAACACCGCCTCCACCGATTCCAGCACCACCAGCACCACCACCGGCAGCCCCGGCACCACCGCCCCCGCCGCCGGCACCGGCTCCTCCACCAGCACCGGCTCCTCCACCAGCACCGCCCCCACCGCCGGGGGGCTAAAGGATAGAGGCTCAAAATGCAAATGCTAAGAAAATTGCTTTTACCATCCACGTTAGGTTTCATCTTTTGTATGACCGTAATGGAAAGTCTCATACAGGCTGGCTCTCCAGATTTAGCCATGCAAGCAAGGTCAGAATGCAAAAGCGATGGCACTCTAACAGGCCCATCTCCACCTGCCACTACCAAAGAGCGCATAAAATTGGCGCGAAGACTTTGGCAGGAATCGAAATATAGCGAAGCATCGCACCAACTAGATGACCTCTGGCGATCTTGCAGAGCTCGCAACTCAAAAGAATATGACAGCGAATTTGCAGAAGTAGCACGCGACCTTGGCAGTGTTTATGAGGACATGGGAGCATTCGCAACCGCGCGTCAATGCTACGAGGCTCTACTCCAATACGATTTAAGTCGCCTGAAACTAACAGATCCTCGCATTGGAGTGGAGTATAACAACATCGGAATGTGCCACTACCTTCAAGGTCAAATAAGCCAAAGGGAAGAGGATCGAGCAAGAGAATTCAATTCTGCTTTGCAAAATTTCAGGATGGCTGAGGCTAGCTGGCAAAGAAATCGAAAATACACTCAGCAATTAGCCCTTAATATGCGAAATCAATTTATAACTCTGTGCGAGCTAGGGGATGATGCACAAACAAATTTGGCTAAAACGAAGATGCTTAATTTGGAACAGCAGAGAAAAGATCAGTTGCTGGGGCACACGATCTAATTGCAATCTAACGCTTTTGAGGAGCAGGAATGGTTAGGAATAAATATGGACAGCTGTTAGCCTCGATATCTTTAGTTCTGTATTTTGGTTATTTGATTGCGTTTATGTGCCCCGCCAATGCAGCAAGAGACGGGTTGGTTAAGCCATTTGAGTTGTGGTGGGATTACTTCCGTTTAGATCAAAATTGGGCTTTATTTTCACCTTCTATAAAGGATATAAATTATCATCCGAGTGCCGTTGTCCGATTTGAAGACGGAACACAGTTAGCTTTTCCATTTCCTCGCAACAGCCAAGACGGACTTATGGGCGAGCTGCGCGGCGAGAAATGGCGGAAGATCTCGATCGATTCTTTACCGTGGCCGGACTTCAAACCATTCTGGCCCGATGTTGCACGTTACGTAGGCCGCCAATGTTATGACAGTCAGACCAAGCCAGTGACATTTAGCCTATACCTCAACTGGACAAAAACACCAAAGCCTGAGGAATTAAGACCGAGAGACAAATTTCCTTACCAGACAAATTTCGAAACAGTTTTCGTGTACCAATACAAGCCAGGAGATTTCAAATGAAAATAACTGACTTATGGAATTCCTGGAGTAAATTCTGGTTTGCCCTCACTTCGCCTTTACCGATTGCTCTCTTTCGTATTTTCGTTGGGGCTCTTCTTTTGCAGGTATTGTTAGCCCAGGTCGGCTCCGATTATATGGCTTGGTACGGGCCGAACGGCATCATTCCCGTTGCGAGCATCAAGCACAATTGGTGGTTTGATGCGCCCCGTTTCGATATTTTCTTCATATTGCCTAGAACAGAATTAGGCGCTCAGATTTTTTATATAGTTTACCTGGCCGCCCTCATTTGCCTAACGGTTGGTTTTGGCACTAAGTACGCCACCATTATGGTGGCTATGTGTAATATTTCCATGCATAATCAACAGCCATTTAGCTTAAATGGTGGCGATGCAATTCTTCGGATTTACTCTCTTTACCTTGTATTTTCAGACTGCGGAGCAGCGTGGTCTGTTGATAGTTTGATAAGGCGATTTAAAAACCCGGAGGCATATGAAAAACGGTTTCTGGTGCCAATCCTGGGCGCTAGACTTGTACAAGTGCAGTTATGCATTTCTTATTGCACAACTATGTGCTTCAAGATCGTCGGTCCGCAGTGGCTCAATGGCACAGCAGTCTATTACGCAACCAGACTGCAAGATCTCGCAAAATACAATCTGCCCTTTCACTTGTTCGACAATTTGCTTTTCCTCAAACTCCTTACCTGGTCTACGCTCGTGATTGAAACATCTATGTTCACGCTTGTTTGGATATTAGAACTGAGATATTGGGTACTTGCCTCTGCCATCATGTTGCACCTCGGCATAGATTACACGATAAATCTCCCTGTTTTTGAGTGGGCTTTCATGGCCGGTTACATTACATTCGTAAGCGGCGAGGACCTCGAAAAATTTATAGCTAAACTGCGCCTATTCGCAGGCAATTGCTTCGGCTCTCTAAAAACCCTCGAATATTCTCTGGCTAGTCCGCGCTCGTATTCGCTGGCAAGGCTCATCGAAGGGCTAGATTTCCTGGGACGCCTCGAGTTAAAGCCGCTTGAGGAAGAGGAAATGAAGGGATCGCTCATTACTATCAACGGAATTTCCGACCCGTCCTTCTTATTTGAGCAATTAGTTTCAACGCTGCCCGTCTTCTGGCTTTTGTATCCTCTTGCAAAAATTATTACGGCACGAGCACGAGCTCAAATCTCTGACAAACAAGGCTCAACCCATAACAATCTAAATCGACTTCAGTTTGAATTAAATCAGTAGGTTAGCAAACATGCTTAGTTATGTCGCTCGAACTTCCAATCGAATGCCTCAGGTGGGCTTTGGCCGAGCCGATCTCTTTGACATAATATTTGTCATGCTAGGCGGTCTTCCCCTATTCTTGCCGCTTGCATTTCTTGCTGGTGAGCAACGCATGACGCAGCAAATTCCTTTCGATTGGCTTTTCTGGGCCAATCAGTTGGTTAGCTTGCCCCATGTCATGGCTTCTTATGTAAGGCTGGAGAGAAAAATTCAAGAGAAGAAAGCACATCCTCTTCTTGGCTCTCCTGCTTACCTTGTAATTCTGATGCTGCTATCTTTAGCCACTATCACTGGTCACATTGTAGTTGCTATGACGGTAGTGAACGTCTGGCAGTCATACCACTTCTTAAGACAAGTATGGGGAGTGGACCGCTACTTTTCGCGCTACAGCGGCGAAAGCGCCCTAGAACGCAAACTTACCTTTTGGGCGTTCCATGGCGCAATGCCATTTTTCGTTATTGGAAGATGGAATATGCTCTACCAGGCTTGGCACGGCAAGCCAAGCGAATACATCATTCCGGTAGCGTTTCCTGATTGGTTGCTAATAAGCTTAGGGACATTAGCACTGGCTTCGTTGTTAATAGGGCTATTAAGCGAGGCTTTCAAGTTTCGCCGAGCGGTACAAAGTGCAACCGAATACAATATCAGTAATTTACTCGTTCTCATAACCTACTTCGGAATTCATTGGCTAGGATTTCTATCCATTCAGTTTTACTTCATTGGTTTTTTCGCGATTACACTCTTCCATGCAATTCAATATTTAGCCATTACCTGGAAATACGAAATCAGCCAAAATCAGACTAATACATTTACAAAACGACTAATCGAAAAAATACCAAGAGCTTACTCCTATGTTGCCTTCTGCGTTCTGCTTTACTTTGTTGGAGATCTGTTCGAGAAAGGTTTATTCTCTTTCGGAAATATGCTCTGGCCAAAACTCGCGGCTACGTGTCTATCGTCAATGTCCACACATCACTACCTGATTGACTCGATAGTGTGGCGAAAGCAGAGCGGGGTTTAGAGACCTGTCGGACCATTGAAGCAAAATTAGAGGCAGGAAATTGAACAAGTCTAGAAACAGCAAGTCCACATTTCGTCGCGTTCTTAAGCAGAGTGCTATTCTATTAGGCGCATTGTTTTTGATTCTCTATTTTTTAGCGGAAAGCAAACGAGTATGCTCAGCTCCATCAAATGACAGCGATATTGCCTACTACAAAGAGCTCCAGGGTGAAATACACCAAAAGCATTGTCTGGACTTGATAGAGGCATGCACGAAAGACACATTACAACATCCCAACAGTGCCTATACCTATTGCGCAAGAGGATGGACATATTTGGCGCTAGGAAAATGTGATGATGCAATTGCAGATTTGCGCAAAGCCAGTTACCTTGACCCCCGGTACTCACCAGATTTGCTAAGAGCATCCAATCGGGTTGAGCAGATTCGAAAAGGCTTTGATGGGAAGCAGTAAATCGCAATTCTAGTGAAAATGATTTGGCAGACGCATATCACATAAAGAAAATAGCGCTGATCGTTATTGCTGGCTATGAATAAAAATGGAAGTGCGTAGCCTAGTGCGCTTAGCAGGAGAAAATATTCGCCCTTTGTTATCCGTAAGACTCGCATGCGCACACAGGCGAATAACGCGCATAAAGCAAGGAAGTATGGATAAGCACGCATCGGCCATTCCGGAATATTTATGGTGGCTGGCACCCATATAAATCGACGCATAAATTGCCAAAACGGTGCTAGTTGCAGGTAAGACACCTTCCCGTCTGACGGAAAAGTAGTTAGTCCATCATAAGGATGCGGGGCTTTGTCTGCATTCAAGACTCCAAGAACAGACAAGAACGCTATGGTTCGATGTTTTAGATAAGTCACGGGGTGCTTGCAAATAGAGTGTGTCCAGCTTTTTACCAGGCGCAGATAATCAGAATCATTATGGACAACATACAAAAGCGGAGCACCGGAATTAGACCTGAAGCAAAAAATTGTGGAATTGTCATATTCGAGGTAGAGCTGTCGTAAATAGCTCAAATTGAATGGCTTCTCCTTTTCCGTATAAACATTGGGAAGGCAAACCTCATTGCTCAGGACAGAAATAGCTACTAGATCCCAAACAATCACCATCTGTGCCGGGTGTTGATCGAGATTCATCAAGTATTTTTCGAGGACTATTTTAACTGCTGCAAGAAAGATTGTTAGCACCACAGCTAGTGTTATCACTTTATAGCGATGACCTTTCCAATCTCTAACGCTCCTTGAACCCGTTAGGGCAATGGAAACCAAATAAGTGGCAATAGGCAATACAGCGCAAATTGCATTATGTCGTTCCGCAAGGGCGCAAAAAAGAAGAAAAGCTGCGAAGAGGATTGCTGCATAAAAAGAAATTCGGGATTTGCACCGCCCTCCTGAGCGCAGAATCGCGTAGCTTAGTAGAAGCGTCGAACACATCAAGGAGTCCTTTCCAACTCCAATGAGGAGAAGCATAATCGGTGGGAAAAGAACTGCCGAAGTAACAAAGACAAGTTGACTTCTGAACGATCTATCTAAGGTAGAAGCAATAATTCCTTGCGCCAGCCAGTATTGAGAAAGAGTTAGAAGGAATAGGAAAGATCCGTCCTTCAAGGAAGGGCAAACGCTGTCCCAGCTATGCATCAAAACTTCCAACAACACTGAATGCCAATTCGAATAAAAGTTTTTTTGAACTTCCCAATTGAGGGCCTCCATATTCGCGTCAGCCAATCCCGGAAAGAAAACAACAAAACTCGCGACGAAGAAAAAAAGGTAGAGACAGGGCGCTTCTCTTAAAGTTCTCAGTTTCAACATGCCGAACTAAAACCCAAAGTTAAAACAGCAACTTCCTGATCGTAGTGGCGAACTATAAATATTCCGTATGAGAAGCGGATGAGGCGCTTTCGCTTTCTAACCAGCTTGCTTCTGAACTTCCCTAATTTGATAGGGGATTGTCACGAACCCGTAAGCCCCTCTGATCCGCCGGGGGGGAGGGAAATCAGGTGACGGTGAGCAGGGCACACCCAAGCCAGGCGAAAGCGAAAGAGATTGGAGAGAAGTGGTTACAGCACCGGGTTACGTTCCACCATGGAGATTAGACCCACGCGACCCTGCTCATCCTTCAAACTTCCCTAAAGATGATCCTCCTAAGAATCCTAAGTGAATCGCTCATGATTCAAAAATTTAAAACAGCAAATGCCAATCGGGATGGCTGGCTAAAATTTTCTCGATTTGCTTGTCCAGGGCGTTTGCTTCTTGAACACGTTTCTCGGCTGTTAGCAAAGTTTTGTACCCGGATAAAACAGCAAGTACAGCTTTATCTTTGCTATTGCTTTTCTCACTGTCATCTGTCCCATTTGCAGATTGCGCGGTCTTATACTCTTTCCATAGAGAGAGCGCCTTTTTGTAATGCTCTTCTGCGCTCCTTGCGTATGAATCATTAGGCTTATTTGCTGCGCTTGCGTCAGCTAGCCCCCAATCACCAAATGTAAGCGCTCGGGCTGCAACCGCGTCGTTGCCTCCATCCCCATTTAAAACTTTTACTCCGTCCTTGAAATATGATTCAGCTCGATTCAGGTGCTCTAGATATTCTGAGGCTGATGTATGTTTGAACTTGAACTCCTTAATGAGGCTATCATCTGCCGCAAGAGCAATTTGGTTATCTCCAGCACGACGATATACGTCAGCCAAGTCAATGTCACGGAAATTTCCTCTTGGAGCAACTTTGATTAGATCATCAAGTACATTTGCCGCCTCATAGCGGTCTTCTATAGCTAAGGGCAAAGGGTGCTTGTGGTCTTTTCCGTTCTCATCTTTTGTAATTACAGTATCTGTAGGCTTGCTCTTCAGTAGAAAATCCGCATAGTCCGAAACGGCTTGTGCAAAATCACGGCTTCGTGCAGGCTCTGGCGGAGCTCCATGCAAATTTCCCTCTCGTAACAACTCTGCAGATTGCCAAAGTTCCTGACGAGCATCTGGCCTGTTGAGCTTAGATTTGATCAAACCGGCATCATGAAGATTGGTTGCCCATTCCCAGGAATGATGATCCGGCAAACTAGCATTGTATTTTTCTAGTGCCGATAGTTTTTGCTGCAGGCTGTCTTGTTGCAATGCCATTAGAGCACCTTGCTCTGATGGAGATTTGGGAGATCCTTGCCCCTTATACTCGCTTCGGTTGTCTTGAGCATTGGCTGAATTAAAATCTGCAGCTGGCATTATGCTACTCCCCCTGTGCCTTGATGAATCCAATCTTTGACCATGTCAATCAGTGATTACACTGGGTCGATGATAGCTGCTTGCAGTGACACTTGTGTTCGGAGCAACACGTGTTTCCCCCATTAAGCACCATATTAATAAATTGCCTGAGCTTCTGGAGATGCCATCGATAATGGTGCTCAAAATGGCCATGATATGCAATTTATTACACTGAAAATCTTACTTTATGATCAAGTTTCGAATTGACTTGAATGACAGACTCAAATTACGATACAAATGAATTAAATAAATGGCGCGAGTCTGGGGATTCTGGAGACGACAAGCACTCCAGTCTTGTACCGATTCTGAGCCATCAGGACAACCTTTTATACATTAGCGCTATTAGAAGCTCGGGGACTAAAGACGGTTCTGGAACCGATTCAGGGTTGAACGAGAGCGCAGCTCGGTTGGCGCTGGTTGAAAGTCCTGTTACGGTAGCAGGAGCAGCAGGAGAGGCAGCCACCCTCACTTCAGCATTAGGTTTGACGCTGTTAGGAGGCGGCTTAGGCGCAGATCTCTATCTCTTCGACAAGAATTTGGAGATCAAGAATCGAAATGAGCAAAACGAACGAGCCGCGCAGCTTAATCAAAAACTGTTTGAACGCTTCGAAGGAAAGCACACAGCAGACAAGGTCGCCCCTATCCCATAGGGTTGTTACGATTAGAGATTATTTTACTCCTGGTGAAATAGAACCAGGAGCAGTAAAAACTGCAGTAAGGTTTGGTTCTAGCTTAGAGACAGCGATAATCAAACAATATAACTTGCAACCAGGAGAAAGACTTTCGGCTCCACAACTTTAGCTCATCCCGCTCGTGCAGACGAAAAATCTGAATCTGATCCTTTTGGCTTTTGACGAACGGACATTTGCTTAATGACCGCTGTATCCTAACGGACATCTAGCATGGACTGAGTATACGCAAATTTTGGTATTGACTCACCGGCAGCGGTGGCATAGCCTGGGATCATACTCGGTCTGGTCGTTGTGTTGTATCGCCAGAATAAAAGCTTCATAGGGACATAGGGGTCCATATCACAAACCCATAGACCGGTCTATTATTTTTCTGCCGAAAAGAAAGGGCACCGAGAGGGGTGCCCTAATACCCTAACAAAAGACCAGAAAGTTATCCAATTTGGATTTCTGTCTCATGGGCATTTTTGCCTTTTCCGGGACATGGGCCGTCTTCCGGGTATCCGGGGTATGACCTTCCCCAGACTTCTACAATCTGAACAATCTTTTTGTGGCACTTGACACAATACCAAGTGCGGGCAGAGTATGGCGATTTTTCTGCGCTTGAGCCTTTAACCCGCCAATTGTGTAAATCTCTTCTTCTGGTAGTAGTCATTCTGTCATTCTTTCTCCTAAGGTGTGTCGCAGCCCTTTCTCCTCACACACAGATACAAACAGCAAAACCGTAACCGGATGCCCTGCTTAAGCACAGAACAAAAATTGCCTAGGTGGCGATGTGGTTATAGTTTGGCGTATTCGTCTTGTGTAAGGAGTTGAGGTAATTGACCACTACCAGAGTGCAATTGCTAGCGCAAGGATGAGAGGGAATTCTCGCGCATATATCGGCGATATTCTCAAACAAAGAAATTATCAGAGTCGAATATCGAGGTAATAAGCAGCATCGCATTGCGATTTGCTTGAGACCTCACCATTACCAAATTTCTGTCGGGCTAATTAGAAAACGCGTATTAACACCATGCGTTTGAACCCTTGTGTAACTATGATTCAAGTAAACTCACAAGCGTCGAGCTCGACGGAGTTAAAACTTTGAACGACTCATTAGGCGGACATTTTAGACCGGTCAACATCAAGCATGTCACAGCTGCTTCTGCAGCTCGCGACATCCGCGCTGAATTCTTTGGCAATGGACATGGCGATGCCTCAGCGGCGGCTTCACAATTCAGCGATGAAGTTTACGAATATAGGCGCGAACATCGCGGTGAGAACAGCAATAAAATCGACGTATTTGTAGGACAAGTCGAGGAGCTACTCGGACAAAACCTAACCCACGTGCTTAAAAAGTATGCAGAATGCGCTGCTTCGATGAACACAAGAAGGAGCGATACCTCTAGCAAGTACTTGTGGAATTCAGATAGTAATTCGCTCGATATCTGGGCGCTAAAAAGCTTGACCGAACTTAAGCATGAAGCCGTTCAAGAAGAACGACTTCGCCTCCATCACCCAAAACCAGGGCATAGAAAAGATTGGACTAAATTGGCGACAGAGCTTAGGCAAAAAGCCAATAATTCGGCACCACAGTTTGCTATGTATGGAGATTCAATCACCGCGGCGATGGACTCGAAAGCTACGGCAAAGGCTTTCCACCGCACTTTCGGTGCAAACGCTCTAAACTTTGGCATTCCCGGCGACACAACCGAAAATTTAGCATATCGGTTAATAAGAAATGGAGAATCCGACTTTAAGTCTGCCGATCATCTGAAGCAGTTGGTTGTGCTTATTGGAACCAACGATTTGCTGCACGACAAGCAGCCTAAGAAAATAGCCGCAAACGCTTTGGCTAATGCCGAATACCTTGCCGAGAAATTTCCTCATGCAAAAGTTTTGCTATTGGGACTTTTGCCGCGCGGTCATTTTCTCAGTAAGGTCAAAGTGGTAAACAAATACATGTCGTTATACGCAAAAGAGTCCGGAGTTAGGAACCTGCACTTTGCAGATATCGGTCCTTCAATGTTGGAAGATGGAAAGATGGTTTATGGAGAAGCCGATACCAAGGTCCGTAATCAGCTCTGGCAGGCTGGTCTTGTTCATCCTACGCCCGGTCCTGGTTACGATCGCCTTTTTTCGCTTATCTCAGCAAAGATTTCCCGCTAGTAGAATCGCCAGATTAAATTTGAATATCAAATTTGTGAGGTTGAATTGCTCTGCGTGGTAAGTAAAGGCTGTCACCCTTTTGCGAAAGCCCCATGGCTAGAATTCTCATAACAGAAGATAATCCGGACATTGCTTTCACCCTAGAGCGTTATCTTTTGGCAGAATTACACATAATTGAAGTAGCCCGGGACGGCATTGAGGCAGCACAAATACTGAGAAGCTCGGATTTCGACCTGCTAATCTTAGATTGGAACCTACCGGGTAAAAGCGGCGTTGAGGTTTGCCGTGAATATAGGCTTAACGGTGGTTCTAAACCGGTACTTTTGTTAACTGCTAAAAGTTCATCCAAAGAAAAGATAGCCGGTCTTGACTCAGGCGCTGACGATTACTTGACCAAGCCATTCGATCTTGGTGAGCTTTCCGCAAGAGTGCGCGCTTTGCTTAGGCGATCGGCAGGTCCGTCCAGCGATTTGCTTGTTGCAGGTGACCTTAAACTTGATACCGGCAGACACACCCTAAAGAAAGGTGCGCTAGCAATCTCTTTGCTTTCAAGAGAGTATCAACTTTTGGAGTTCTTGATGCGGAATCCACAACATGTTTTCAGTGCCGAAGCTCTACTAGACAGAGTTTGGCCAAGCGATTCAGATGCATCTAAGGAAGCAGTAAAAAGCACCCTGGTACGTCTAAGGAAAAAAGTTGACCCAAAAGGCGAGCTTATAAAAACTGTTCACGGAGTGGGATATATTTTCGAACCTAATGATATTCCGTCTTGAAACTGTTCACTTTGATTCTCATTGATACCGCAAGCGGTGCTCATTAAAATGACTAATCTGAGTTCGCTTCAGGTTCTCGACTTGTCGCTTATCAATCTCTCTCTCTACAGCTGCGCAGAAATATGTTCCTTTCATGTCTTGCTGTTTGAGCCAGTCAAGTAAAACTTTCAGACGTTCTTTCGGAAGGTCGGCAAGCCAGAGCTCCCTCACCCAAACTGTTATTTCTTTATTTCCGCCTTGGCTAGCATCAATCACAGAAGCAATAGCCATTGGCTCTATCTCTTTGTTGAAGGCATCCGCTGCTATATCCTCAAATCCCATCGGGCACTGCTCAATTAGTACTCGTTCCGCCAATTTTTTCGACAGCTGAAGATTCTTGCCAGCGTTACTTCGGAACAAACACGCAGCATCTCTCCCCGCCTCAGTGGCTTGTTTGAGGGCGATAGGATTACTTTTATAAGATAACGACAATTATCCTCCTCGAGCTCACGCAGGTTCTGCGCCGTCAATTCCAGTAAACTCTCCTCAGTATCCGTCTGGGTCAAGTTGTGCTACCGACAAAGCAGGAGTGCTTACTGGAGTAATACTGAGCTTAGATCAAAGGAGCGTCAGCAACGGTTCACCATTCCGTCAAAATCGCGTCAGCGTATTAATTAGAACGCCAATGCCGAATTAGTATTCAAAGGCGTTGGCATAAACGTTCACCTATGTTTGGAAAAATCCAACAATTGGCTTTCGCTCTGATCGTAAAAACCGCAAGCGCACGACACTCTACTACCAAATGTTTATGCAGCGTTGGCTTAATAGTTAGTGTGAATGCAACGGAAGCAGAAGGGAAAAAGATCAGACTCCGTGGATTTCCAATTTTGGTAAATTGGGCTTGTGACTTTTCCCAAAGATCTCTTTTAAAAAATATTTTGCTGCACTCTTGTCCTCTGTCACCATATATTTCAAAAGATCCTTGACTGCCATTTCCGAGCACTCATCATGACTCTCATGCGCTTTGAGCGCACTCAGTAAATGCTTGAGACGCGTCTTTGCATTCCCGTTATAATGTTGGTAACGGGAATCCTCATACAGCTTTGCATAGCTTGCTGCAGCTTGTTGAATCTCTGTTTCATGAATGACACATACATCGACGGACATATAATAAACCTTTTTGGTTGGTGTGTGCTTTTAACGTGAGTCAGAAAAGACCCAAAACTTCTTGAGACCTCTCTTCAGTAAAGTAGCAGTGTAGCTGTGATCATGTCGTATTCAGATGTTGGTGTTTCCACGATACTTTGGAATTTTTGAATGGAGAATACGAACAGAGCGAATTGATGTTAACCAGTTTTACAGGAGCCGTTCATGGCTTCGCAACTGAAAACTCAGCTTTTCTTTCGATCTAAGCCAAAGAAACGAACCATGTCTTGACGGCAATCGTACCAAGTTGGAGGTGGAATATAACCGTTGTGGTTAGTAGTTAACGTTTCATGAATACCGCCACGCTGCCGACCAAACAAAAAGTGGACAGCAGGACTTATATCGATCTGGCTTACCCGGGTATGGTTTATGGTGGGAAAAATCTGTTCTAGATAATGAGCATGCTTAATAGGATGAATGTATTGCCCTCTGGCATCTCTTGATCGATCTCATTTTTTCTCGAAAATTATGTTTTGAAAACTGAGTGCATTTGAATCCTTACGGTAGCCCGAAAAACTTTGCCATATCCGTTGTGCAGTTAAACGATTGGGGAGGAGGATTAAAGCCGTTGGAATCCGTGGCTACCGTTTCGTGTGAGCCGCCCCTTTGTCTACCATACCAAAAATGCCCAGCTCGATAGATTTCATCGACTACCAGCTTAGTACCATTCTTTGTCGGAAATACAGACTCGCGGTAGGCACCATAGTTCTTTACCTTTTCCTCACCACCCAGTCCGTTAGCAGACCAAAAGTGTTGCACAACGAGAGCGCGATTGGAGCTGTCAGTGCGGCGAGTGTCTTGAAACATACGAGCCAGGAAATCTCCAACTATTCCTCTATTGGTGCTGATGCCCCAACCATTGGGGATAATCGGATCTCTTTCGCCTTCAATAATCTTTGCTGAAATACCAGCTCGTGGATCGTCTTGCTCCGCAAAAGCCGTGGTGTTAACGAGGTAGTTATCTTTAAATGTACCTTTCGGTAGCTCGGCATCGAGCACCTGCACAAACTGTCCTCCCATAGAAAATCCGACCGCATGATAGCCATGCTGAGGGTGGAATTTTTTGTTAACGTCGGCAATCACAGCTTTGACATAATCGACATCATTATATGAGCTGTCCGTAGGCAATGCTCCTATACCAGGGCCGTTCCAGTCCCTAATTGTTTGCTGTTTAACATGCGGTATGCCGACAACCCTAGGCTTCGGCAGTGGGTAAACAGCAATGAACCTGTGCAGGTCAGATGCGTTGTTGATTCCGTTGTCTATCGCCATTCCCGTATAAGGCTTGTTAGCGGTGGTGCCATCGAATAAGAAGACAACAGGCAAGTGCTCGTTTGCTTTCAACGGCTCTGCACCCTTCGGCAAATGGATCTCGTAAGGACGTAATTCCGTTTTACCGTTAGGAAGTCTGACATTAACGTACATTAGATGGTCTCTAGAGTCGGCGAGCTTAGTTTGCGTTGTCGGATCGTCTATCTTCTTCCCTGCATTACTAGGCACGGGCGCCTCTGAGGCCTGATTAGCTTCAGACGCCTGCAGATGTCGCTTGGCAGTTGTGAGCGATTTAATAGGAGTGAAGGGCATTAGTTTATCGGGCGGCTTGTTTTCGGTCTTCTCTAACTCTCTAACGGCGATTTGCTCTATGTGCATAACTTGTGTCCTATTGAACCTATTGATGGGCTAAGCTGCGTCTACTGGCTAGTCAAACGCAATGGGTGAATGATGGCAGTGGGGCTGTGATCATTTCGTATTTGGGTGGGTCCATACACGGTGGTGCCGTAACGCAGTTCTCACAAGTGCGAATTAGTTCTTTTTCGGCGCAGGCGAAATCGCGGGTGGTGGCGTACTCGATATTTTCTTGTAGGAAGAAAATGTCTGCAAAGCCGCATAGGATATGGAATGGCTTGACTGTCCGGGATTGAAATCCCGAGGTTTGACCGACAGTTCAAAATGGTTTAGATAAGTGAAAATCCTTGGACTTCAAATCTGAACTCAGGCGGACTTCCTGGGCCACATGATCGAAGAGAACATCGTGCTCACATTTTGCACCGTGCGGAAAGTTCTCTATAAGTTGAAAACGACCGTTTAAGCTGAACGGTTTATCGCCCGTGTGCACATTTGTATTTAAATTTATGTCACCCGGAACTTCATATTCGAACGTCAATGAGTAGTTAGAGTGGGCTCTTTTCAGCAGCGTATTTACCATATAGAGTGCGTCATTAATCTCAGCACTTGCTGAATTATAATCGAGCGGTTCTTTTGGCGGTAGCGAAGGGGAGACGATAGATTTCACCAATTCGCTTAACTGAGGTAAGGCGTACTCTAAAGAACCGTATTCAATAATGCTTTTGCCAATATTTCCGGCTAGTCTCGAAGGAACCACTGTCACATCTGTCTTATCGGGTGGGAGCTTACAACTTGCTTCGACTTTCGTAAGAGCTCCAGAGTCATAGTTTAATTCGTACCTCCCTCCAGCTATAAAGTTTTTTCTGTAATAGTTTTTTCTGTCGTCGTCATCACCGTCATCACCTTTTGCACTCAAGACTATCAATTGTAATTGCTCTGTGCGTCCACCCGGGATTTGGGGATCATTACAATCAAGAACAACGCTGAAAGATTTGTTTTCTCTTTTAAGCTCCCGATCTATTCTCTCGTCCATTGCTGTGAGCAAATCCAATTGTGTAATATCGTTCGGCTGTTTTCGTATGTCTTGATATTCTTTGACAAGGCAGTGAAGTGCTCCCTCTATGTCTTTTCCGTCAGATTGAGCAAGCTTGTCAATAAAATTTTGTTCTGCGCTAGTGATTCTTCCTACTGGGCGCTCTTGTTCCATGTTGTGTCGCTCCGCGATTAATCCGAATGGAAAAAGTCAATCAACAATCTGCTCGTCTGTGTACCGATCGCTGCTCTCTGGTACTCCTGTTGCAAGTTGTGGTGCGGAACCTTGAAGGTTCTGGAAAAGTAGAATAACGGTGGGGCTGTGATCATTTTGTATTTAGGCGGGCGGAGAACACGGTGTTGTTGTAACGCGGTTATCACAAAAGCGAAGTGTGTGTATTGTGGTGGCAATTTCGAAATAACGATACAGTTCCCAAGATTCGGTAAGCTTCCATGACAAATGAGACAGGGCGCGTTGCGATAATACATTTCAAATTGTAGGATTGCGCGTAAAAAGTGCAGGGGCTGAAATGATGGACAAACTCTCTCAGGCACACGACCTCGTATGGAAAGCTTATGAAGCTCGCTCAAAAGCCGAGCGAATAAAGTTATGCAAGAAAGCACTTGAAGTTTGCCCAGATTGCGCTGATGGCTATGTGATGCTTGCCCAAGACTCCATAGAAGATACGAAAGAAGATACGAAGGAGCGTATTTCTTTTTTTGAAGAAGGTGAAAAGCCGGACGCCGTGCAATTGGTACGCAATGCTTCAAAGAAGGAATCGGCGATTTTTGGCTGATATTAGAAAACCGGCCTTACATGCGAGCGCTGTTTACTCTTGCCGAAAGACTTCACGAAGATGGCCAAGTTATCAACCATGATTCATAGCTCGATCACCGTTTCCATTGCGCTATTGCAGATTGCCTTTTACTTCCTATTCTAGTCAACAAAAGTGTAAGAGGCACATCGTGAACTTTTTGTATGAGGCTAAAGGAATTGAGATCGTAGAAGTGGGATCGCGTTCTAAATATCAAATGAATCAAGTAGCAACGTATTTCATAAATCGACTTTTTGGCCAAACATCAGAAACGGAAAAGCCCAAAGCCGAGCGGCAAAAATCGGAAGCCATTTGAATTGCACGCTGTGTCACCATGGGCGATGAAATGATCGCACTGGAACGAATTTATAACAATGAGAGCATTAAGGTCTAGTTATGAAACCATTACTTAAATGGTTGCCCTAAGTCTTTAGAACGGCCAATCGCATGTAACTAGACGGACCAAGGAAATTTGATATGCAAAGCAATAATTTAGAGATAATTGGTCAATACAAAGTCAACAATTATGGGGAAAATAGATTCGGACGATCAAACCCAAAGCGTACTCTTTACGACTGGGTTGAGCCTAGATTTTTGAAGGACGCAAGAATGCTTGGTGCACCAACAATTTCCGCACCGACTGCGGCGGTACCTAAACACTATACTTTAGAAGCCTTTGATATTGAAGAGGTGAGGAAAGTCTGGCTAAGCAAGGATCCAACCATAGAGGAAATAGCGTCTGTAAGTGACTTAGGACTATCGGTTCAATTTTTCCGTTACGCAATAAGCCATGCTCATAACTTTCAACGAGAACAAATGCTTCCAAATGCGATCGACTTTGCGAGCTCTTGCAAAAGAGAGGACACTCGGGTGAATCGCAAAGCACTAGCAGATTTCCTGAATTTGGAAGTCCCCAGGTTGCGCGAGATTAGCCCGACGCTATCGCGCCCAATTGACGGCGTTTCGCTGGCAACTCAGTTAATGTTAGACAAACAACTATACCCGCACTTTTGCGAAGGCAAGAATGGTGTTACTTTTAATCGAGTAAATGTAATCGCAGGCCTATTAGGAGGCTACGATGATGCACTTATAACTATTGCCGAAATAAGGTTTTTGCGCAAAACCTCCCGAATGCTTCTTTGAAGTTTGGACAACCTCTTTAGTAACTACAGGTGATTTTACGAATATTCTTTTGAATTTCCTTCGCTCTCTCCGATGAATATTCCAATTTCTTTCGCCACTTGCGGCCAACGAGAAAAGTCTTCTTCTACTTCATCAATAATCTCCTTAGTTTTACCTCGTTTTAGCTCTATCAGACTTGCGCAGCGGTTGAAATCCGCGAGTTGAAAATCATCTCTTTTCCCGTTCATGGACATTTGGTGCCCTTGAGTCCATGCCCCTGAGGGGATAGGCGTCCAAGCTGCGATGATGCTATCGATAAATCTCAACAGACACCGTATGCCGTATGCGGTGTTATTGTTTTAGCCCTTCTTACAGCTTAGTCCTTATTCCGTCTTTTCGAAAAAAATCCCATCACGTTGCGTTGCATCTGTCAACCAACTCTTCTGGCTCTTTCAATCTAGTCTTAGCCGTTATGTATTGCTGCACCTGCTCAAGAAATTGTTTTGGTGATACTTTTGAGGCGCTCAGTGAAGTACTCAGTCCCTCTGGATCAAAACCGCAGTTTTGAACCAATACAATGGGAATTTTAAGGTTGGTGAGCCTACTCAAACCGGCTGAATAACTTTTCTCTCTATTTGAATCAATACCAAGAACGCAAATCTCTGGCAGAAATTGATTTAGGGCAGAGTCTATTTCTTCCAAAGTAACAACCCTATTAACTAGATAGCCAAGATTATTCATTCCCGTTCTGAAGTATTCTGCAAACGCATCGTTTTTCGCAACCAATAAAATAGACCCTGAAAGCTGTTTTTGTGGAGATATCCTCTCATCCTTGTGCTTGCCTTTTAAGTTAAACCAGAAGGTGCTTCCTTCGCCAACCTTACTTTCGACACCAACTGTGCCACCATGAGCTTGCACGAGCGATTTTGCAATCGCTAACCCAAGCCCTGATCCTTCTCGTTCAATACCATCTTCCGCGTGTAACATGTGAAACTTAGAAAATAGCTTTTCAATATTTTCTTGACTTATACCGGGACCTTGGTCCTTCACCAAAATGCGAATAGAGCCGTCCGCGTCTTGACATGCCGATAGTGTCACTTCGCCTTTTCGTGGCGAATGTTTCATAGCATTTGAAACCAAATTGATCAGCACCTGTATTATGCGATCTTCGTCTGCAATTACCTCCAGCTCGATAGGCACGTCAATGTTTATTCGTAAATCTTTTTCCGGAAGATAATTTTGGAGAGTTTGTTGGGTCGAATGAAACAATTGACGAACAGGAAGAGCTTTCAAGTCGAGCTCCATTTGTCCGTTTTCCGCTTCTTCAACTTCAATAATTTCATTAACAAGCCTAAGTAACCGTTGAACGCTTTTCACACAGATATCGAGCAACTCGGGAGCCAATACCGGGTCGTAATCGAGCTGCAACAATCTCAACGATCCTTGAATAGACGCCAACGGTGCCCTGAGCTCATGAGAGATAATGGAAGAAAGTTCTGTTGCTTTCTGCTGCGCGTTTTTTCGATCCGAAATATCTCTTTGAAAAGCTATGTAATTGGTGATCTTTCCAACTTCGTTCTTGATCGGAAAGATTTTCCATTCCAACCAAAATGGTGAACCGTCTTTTCTATAGTTAAGTGTTTCGCCATGGAAAGGAAAACCATCTTTTAGATTTTGCTTGAGCCTAGAGAGTACGCTTTTATCGGTCAAAGGACCCTGGTGTATTCTAGGAGATTTTCCCAAAACCTCTTCCGGACTGAATCCAGTTAACTTCTCATAGCCCTTGTTACAATAAACAAATCTTGGTCCTGGCGGGTCCAAGTCTGCATCCGTTATGCAAACTGATTCCCAGGCCTTTCCAACTGCCAAACCCAAAAGCTCGCTCTTTTTTCTTTCCTGAATGGTTTCAGAAATATCTCTAATAAGAACGTTGATGGAAGCGTCCTCTTCACTCAACCAACATTCCAAATCCAAATATCTTCCGTCACTCAATGGAATTTCAGTCGAAAGTGTTCGTTGCCCCGTAGAGAACCACTCTTTTATGGACCGGCTCAAAATTTCGAATTGGCAAAAACGCTCAAGATCGGCGCCGAGTGCACAATCTTTTCCAATTAATTGGGCCGCTTTCTCGTTATAGTCCCGAACCGCGAAAGCTCGGTCCAAAACAATGGCAGCAAAAGGAGCACTCTTAAGCGAATCGCTTAGCATGGGCTAGCTCACAAACGAAAATCCCGCACACGCAGATCTAATCTAATTCCACACAACTGGAAGCGCATCACCAAATGGGGTGAAAGATAGGGTTACTAGATAAACCCCAATAGCTACCAACAGTAAAGCGAATGGTTAGAAATAGACTCACCACTAGAATTTCAGAGGATAGACCAATGGCTTCAAACTTTGCACGATTATACAACCGGGATCAGCGACTCGGACCAAAAGGTGTGTATTCCGGACCAAAGTTGCATGTGATTCCGGTGCAAAGTTGCACCCCAATCCGGAGCAAAGTTGCATGCCATTCCGAAGTCGGTTTGCATAGCATTCCGGGCAAAGTTGCATCTTGACAGACT
>Ga0209611_10002583_pt1 | contig 31821 bp, 14 predicted proteins | sample S1TSphgellanicum_3_FD_187693 | JGI IMG/M metagenome (GOLD analysis project Ga0209611, IMG submission 187693) | Host-associated microbial communities from peat moss isolated from Minnesota, USA - S1T2_Fc - Sphagnum magellanicum MG (SPAdes) (version 2) | ecosystem: Host-associated > Plants > Peat... | reverse complement strand
GGGGGGGGGGGGGTGGTGCCAAGAGGAAAGGGAGGATGTTACCATGGTTGCAAGGCAGAAGTCTGAGTTTCTCTCCAATCTCATAATCCTCAAGGCAGATTGCACATGTTTCCGTAGTTCCACTTCCATTGCCTGGACCCTGGAACACCAAGGTGGGAAGGGCCTTAACCTCTGTAGCACTCATCCCTGAAGGCTCCCTTGACAACAGGGGAGTGCCACCATTACGCAATCGATGGTGCCGCACAAAGAAGAATGTTGTCAACACAGCTGAAACAGCAAGGATGGAAATAAATGACACAGCCATAATTGACCATGCTGTGTTCTCAAAAGCTGGCTGTATAGTGCAGGTGGTATCACGATCTCCCACAACCCCTAAGAGCAACTCTCCGGATAGCCAGGAGACAAAGACAGCATAGATGTTGATTCCATCTGAACTTCCTGACACTGCAACGCCCAGCCCCAGTGATTGAAAACAATGAGTACTTGCTACACTGAAACCACCTTGTTTTCCTTGTGCATGGCTGTTATTTCAGTTCAGACTTCAAAACTAGAGACCTATGAAGAACAAATATCTAGCTGGATAGTGCAAGAGATGTCAACAGATATCTTTCATAAGAATAGAGAAATCTCCATTCTCATGATGAAGAAGAAACAGCAAGGTTAACACTTCCTCAGGAAGCCACAGAAAGAACTAAACTAGGAAGACAGAAAAAACAAACGAAAAACAAAAAACACACACTGGTATGAACAAAAAGTGCCAGTCTCTCACCTGTCCAGGGACCATCAACAGTAGCATGTATGATAGTGACTTAACTACCACAACTTCCCCACTGACTTCATCAGCTCCCTACAGTGGGTAAAGGCTGGTGACAGGCACCAACCTATGAACTGAGTTTCCACTGCAATTCTGGAAGCAACAGGAAGACTCAGCCATACTACTGGCTAGGAACAGACCACAACAACAATGACGAGACAAAGAAACTAAGACAGAAAGGGAAAAGAAAAAACAAAAGGAAAGGACAAACCAGGAAAGACTGTGAACAAGTGGGCTTACAAGAAGCTCCCCACTTACAAGACCCAAAGCAAAAGATGTGCAAGAGATGTCAACAGATAAATACTTAAAAGTAGACTTACTGTGACTAAACTCAGATTGCCCATTCTTACTTTCTAGGAAAAAAACACATCACATCAGACTAACCCCAAGGTTTTCTCTCTTGCCTTTCAGCATTTTCAATTCTTTGATTCTGGAGATAACTTATCAATCCTGGACTTTTTCTTTAGAATCTCAATTCCTCACAACTCCCAAGCATTGATGAGAATCTCCGTTAGGGTTTCAGCAATTGCAGCAAACTATGAAGTTGAATTCCTCAAGAGACTGAAGGAAATCATTAAGTTGCACATATTGCAGGTGATGTGCTCTCCAAAATCACATCCTTTGGACAAAAGGGAAGAAAGAGGGACTATTGCCAAAGAAAAAAAGGCAAAGGAATTGAGATATAGTCCCATCACTGTGCTCTTGATAGCACCTCATGACAATTCACCCCCTGCCCAATTGGCTGGAGCAAGAGACAATATAAAGAGAGCAAAAGACAACAGGGAGAGAAGACATACTAGTGACCAATTCGTCAATGCCATCATCTGTGTTGAACACAACAGCGGCAGCAAACCCAGCATCTTGAGCATTCTTGACCTTAATATCAAAGTTACAGCTCCCACGAGCTATCAAAGCAAAGGGAGCAGGTTGTGATCCCTGTGGCTGATTGGTAAGAGGCGAACAGGCATCCAGAGGGTCAGCTGCAAAAAGTACTCCCTCCACGCCTCCAGCTGGTATATGTGGTGCTGTGAATCAAAACACAACAACAGAGGCTCTCAAGTTTTTTTCTGAGACACTCTGTTCTACTGCTGCTGCTGCTGCTAATGTCATGCAAAAAAATTTCAGGAAAGTAAGTGTATGTATGTATCAGGCAGAACTTGAAGAAAGGAGCAGAAGGAGCAGCCAGGGAGTGGAAAAGACAGGCGGCAGCGTACCAAAACCGGCCTCCATGTCCGGGAAAGACCTGGATTCATTGTTGCTTGTGAGGAGCAAAACGGCCGCATTCCCACTGTCGAGAAGAAGAGTGAGTAGAACCAGGGATAGACATGCCAAAGAAATCATCACCTCTCTCTGACTCATAATCCTACTCACCACGCCTGCTTCAACTGCCAGCGTCGGCATGCCTCAATCAGACAGACAAGACAGACGCGCTGCCAGCCGCTCCTTGCTTGCTGCACGATCTGTGCACGATCCTCGTCTATGGATTGTAATGCGCCTGGTCTTGTATCAGGCAACGAGAACAACATCACCTGTTGTGTCGCATATCCGATCTCTCTGTCTCGCAGCAGCAGCGGCGCATAATCCGGTGTGTGCACAGCAAATTGGGGTTACCTCGCAAAACCAAACCCCAAGAGAACAAGGAAACGCGGGTGCCGAAGACGATGCGAGTCTCCCTCAAAAAGAAATCGGAAACAAAACACTAGCAATATATTCTCTTCTTCCTGCAAGAACTTTGCGCCCGTCCGCAGCAGCACAGCAGCACGTCGATTGTGTTTTTTCCCCCCCTCAAACTCCTCCTCTTCCGTGAAGATGGCAAACAGCTCCCCTGATCGATCCAAACAGCAACTAGTTGGAAAGCCAACAAAAATGCAAATACGAATAAAAATCTCAACCGAGAAAATAGACTAGATTTCAATCTAATCTAAGCTTTTTTCTCAAGCCTTCGAAGCACCGACCGACGATGAGAGACCGAAAGAAACGGGATCTGCTTATCAAGAGGACAACAACAAAATTGCGCAAAACACGCTCACGAACGGAAAAAAAATCACCGGCAAACAACAAAGATCACACCACCAGCAACTAAGAAAAGCAAAGACAAATTCTCCTCAGAAAAAAAAAACAGTCATACTCTGCCTTACTTCAGTTGGATCACGGGGTTCTAAATTCTCCCACAAACAAACAAGCCAAATGTTTTTTTTTTAAAAGGAAAGGAAAAAAAAAGGGGGGCGCGGGAGAGGGGGGGGGAGGAAAGAGATGAGAGAGAAGAAAATGAAAAGGCCTACACAATACAGAAGAGGATTGCGATGATGCGACAACGCAGCCAGCGCCTATGGAACACGGATGATTGCAACAGCAACAGATTCCGAACCGACCTGTATGCGATCGACAAAGCACAACTTGCGAGCGGGGATTTGGCGAAGAAGCAGCAGCAGCGGAAGCAACAGAGCGCTCTCTGCGAGGGGAAATGCTTGGGGACCCCCGGCGGCTCTCCCCTCCAATCCCATGCACAGTCTGCAACGGGGCGACAACCACAAAGCCCCAACCGGTTGTAACCCGTCACCAAGTGCCCCCAGTGTAGGTGCGCCAACAAACCAACCGGTTACCACCTTCCCACAGGGGGGTAACAACTAACAACAACCCCACTGGCTATAGCCGGTGACCCACTCCTTCCCAAGGGCCAGTGGTGCAACGACAGACCCCCCGGTTATATCAGTGTCAGTGGTGCGAGGAAACCCCCGCCGGTTATCACTAAGGTTGGTGGCGTAACGACAAACCCATCGGTTATAACTTATAACCAGTGGCTCCCCCTTCCCAAGGGCGAGTGGTGTAACAATAAAGCCATCGGTTACAAAGTAACGGTGGGAAAACATTAAAACCCTCAGTGTATTTTAACTTAGGCTCCACACTACCGTGCACTATAAAATGATAATCAACTAATCAATTGATGAAAAAAACTGGATTTTCTTTTTAAAAATTCAAAAAATCAAATGCTGTTGCATGAAACCTGAATTGAATTCAGATTTTTTTTAAAAATTTTATTTAAATTCAATTCAAATTTTCAATTTAATTCAATTCAACAATTGGATTAAGATTGAATTTTGAATAATAAAATACAAATCGGTGAACAAACTTGGTTTCATAATGTTTCGACCTACAATGGAAAAACTTATTGAATTTTTCACTTAAAAAATCACTTAAACCAAAACTAAAAATTTACAAAAGGAATTTGGGCGCACTCTTGGTATTGTTGGAAAGCCAAAGTGAGTAAGATTTAATGAAGGTGATTTTTCTCAATTTTTTTTGAACTAAGGTTGTGTGTGTGAGTGAGAGAGGGAGATATTGAATTTTAAGTTTTTTAAATTGGAAATTTAATTAAAATAATTTTTAAAAAGATGATTTTTGCAAGGAAAATTTAGTTGGGTAACCACCAATTCACACTTGAGTCAACTACACAAAACGACACTAGTTTCCGTGAGTTTGGCTTTGTATGATAGGAATTATTTAAAAATATTTCATTCGGGTATTTTGACATAGGTACCGTGGACCACCAATTTGTAACCGTTTCCAGTGACCTATTCATGAACTATTTTAGGGTTAGTTTTTTCCCAGGACCATACTTTTGAAGATACCAGCATGGTCATGGTACCAGACTTTTTTTTTTCTTTTTTTTTTTTTTTTTTTTTTTTTCACATATCAGTTTGATCCGGATATGTTAGCAAGTTCTCACAAAACCATTTTGTTTTAAATAGAAAAGAATCAAGCCAATTCTTACAACTCTATGAGAAAATTAAAACAGCACCATTCTCACAATAAATAAATAAATAAATTATTTTATTTTATTTTAAAATGAGATCCACCCAACATTAATAATATTATGATATGAGTAATGAAACTATTCACATTGTAGCCTATGATAATTATGATGATTTTCAACATGTCAACTTAATATTTTCACAAAATTTTGTTTCACACTATTTTGAGGATTATTTAATGACCAAATTGACCTTACAATAAGGTAGGGATATTTTTTTCCTAACCTACTCTATAAGTACCCTAGCCTAGCTACCTAGTTCGATACCTAGGTACTTACTTAACAATGTAAAACCTATCTAGTATGGTAGTTGGTACCTAGCTTGATAGATAATAAGTAAATAATACCTAGATGCAATAGGAGGTATATACTACCTATCTAGTAGGTAGGTATGTAAGTAATTACATAGAGTAAGTAGGTAGGTAGGTAGGTACATAGAGTAGGTAGGTATGGTCCTTACCTTACATTTGGCATTTCAACAGATACTAATTCACTATACCATCAGCTTGCAAGCAAGCTTAGGAGTACCTATGTCAATTTTTTTGCCATGCCTACCAAGGCAAGGATATTGTGTTTAGATTCGTTATAGAGTATAGTAGCTTAAGGGTAAGGGATTTTTATAGGCCCCTCGGTAATAATAATAATAATAATAGGTCTATTTTTATATGAGGATTTTGGAAAGATGATATTTTGGCTTGTGTTGAAACTTGAGATTAGTTATTATAGAGTTATAATAATATCTTGAAGGATTTTGGTTTCGTTTAGAGGATTTTTGTTTGAAGATTATATTTTTTGCATGGTGAAATATTTGAGTTTCCATAATTCTTCTTTTGCCTTAAGATACTTTTTTCATGTAAATGGCAAGGCCACAATGTGTGACACACCCCCCTTGTTCATTACGTGACGGGATATGAAAACAATAATTCAGTTTCAAATTATTCATCATTTTAATGCTTTGTAGTTGTGTTTTCAAGGAAATGAAATGAAATGTAAACAATAACATTAGGTTTTTATGTTTCATAATTTCATCAAGGTAAATCATAAATCTCATAGCATATAACGAAAAATTATTAATGTGCATAAGGTGACCTCCAAATACACAAGAACAAATTTTCGAGCAATTTACATACTCATGAAATATTTTAGAAATTAATTTTAAATGATTCTATAAAACCTCATACCTACATCAACCTCTCATCTTGCCCCCATACAACATGCATTTTGCTCATTTGGAAATTCCCCTCGTTATTATGCCCCATGCAAAAAGGCCCCATTAAATCGATGGCATCAAATCACAACAAATGCATTTGTAAATAGATATCTAAACAAATATAATGTTCCAATTGAAGATTATTTGAACCATTTTCAAAAAAAAATTATAATTTTCATTTTAATTAATTATCGTCACCACCATACAAATGAAAAAGTGAGCAATACAAAACGAGAGACAATATAAATATCATTTGAGACCTAATATTTAATTAAACATCCGAAAAAGTCTATTAGGCAAAAGGATTAAAAATTTCAGTAAAATTAGACATTTGGGTTCTTACTTTTTTTCTCATTTTAGGTTATCAAATGAGGACAAGTGGAGATAACACGTAGGACTTAGAGATTTGGAAATTAGATAGCACATGACTTTGGAGATTTGGAGATTAGATAGCACATGACTTTGGAGATTATGTTTCAAAGTTTGTTACTTATCATTGTTTTTGAAAAGTTTTAATAAAGAGCAACTTTCAAGCATCAACTTAAGAGGTATGGCTTCTACACATATCTCCTCTTTTTGTTTCTCCTAACTTGTAGTAGGCAAGTATGATATAATTGTTTCATTATGTCATGAGCTTGACTTTGTTGTTTGAAATTTATAAGAAAATAGAAAGCTCCCTTATAAACTTATTGTTTGAAAATGCATGTGACCAACACACTTTTCCTTATGCCCTTGAACTTTGTGCTCAATTCGTTGTAAACGTTTGGTTTTATTTTTTCTTATAGATTTGTTTGTCTCTTTATTTCATATTGTTCTACATATTACATTTTTATATTTACAATCCTTAAATGCATTAGAGTGATTTATACAAAGAATAATTTGATTTAATGCTTTTTTTTCATTTTTTCAAGTCAAACAAATGGCAACAAATGTCATTGCATTGTTTTTTTCTGAAACTTCCAACTTTTTCCATTTTTTTTGGTTTTTAAATTATAGGCACAATGAAGCCTCTTCTCATATTAGATGTATTTCAATGAGTAAATAAAGATGAATACTTGGATTGTATGCAAAGAGGGGTATGAAGTCATTACCTTCCAATGGCATTAATCATGTATAGGAGTAGATTTTAAAGCGCAAGAAAATACATCCCCAAAATTTTGAAAAGCTTACAACCTTTGAATTCTTATCCCCAACTTCTCCAAAGCCATCATCAAACATTGGACAATAAATTATTGGTGAATTTTCCCAAGTTGGGGAAGCCAACTTGACAAGCAAAAAACAACAACAAGAAGGAAAGTATCAAAATTGGTTTTTTAATGAGTTGTGGTCACCCATTTTGGCTACGATGAAAAAATACATGAATATAAAAAATGAGGGGAACTAACTCAAAAGGGCCTACAGATATTCAAGATACAAGACTAGCCCTATGACAAGCTAAGTCAAAGCACATTTGATAATTAGTTTACTACACAGGGGGAGTTGAAGCCGCATGCGCCACATATGGTGGAGTGTTCACATTTTTGGGCTTCATGTGTATAGAATGAAATCCCCTTATTAATTCTAAAACCTCACATTGTACAAGGATTATATCAGTTGTTGCTAGGAATGTGGGCTACAAGTCAATATCTCCATATAGGGATAATACAACCAATTATTCTTGGCTACTTTAAGGCAAAGGTTATTTCCATTTTAGAAAAAATCAATGTCACATTGTGGTACACATAAGTTCATGCATGAATAGTTGGATTGGAAATTTTGACATTCAACAATAGCAGATGGCAAACTCCCTTGTGATTGGGAAATTCAAAGGCCTTACATGACATATCACATTGCATACTTGATGCTTTTATACAATATCCTTGCATCCTTGGTGGTTAATACCAATCAAAGAAAAATGTAACAAGAAGGATGTGGTGCAAATTGAAGTTGAAGACAAAGGTGCCATTACATGTGTTGTTTCATGTATTGCAAATGGAAACTTGATTTGTTTTCAAGTTGTAAAACAAATAGGTCATTGCCAAGAAGCCTTAAAGCAAAAAGGTTTATGGATCATAATGGCTTTACCTTGGTTTTGTCTGACAATCATTGTTCAAACTTACATACATGTCAAGAATTTGTCAAAATGAATTTGGTTTGTTAATTTTAATTATAACAATAATGATTGGATTTACCATCCAAAAGATGGTGTGGTTCAGTGATTGTTGGAATGTCCATTGTTCATTTCAATTTCAGGATTGGATGAAAGAAAAGTACCCTAAAATTTGTCTTTTATTTGTGCCCACAAATTGCACATCCAAATTGTAGCCTCGTGATGTTATCTTGCATTGGTGTTTAAAGTGCGCATTTATTTTTTATTTCAAAACATGGTCAACAAGAAATATATAAGTGCAATTGGAAGTCAATACACCTATTAACAAAGTTGATTTGCAAATAGATTTACTCACATTGTGTGAAATGATATTCATATGGTTATGGGAATCATATGTACATTTGGGCTTACATCAAGAAATGATTAAATATGGATGGGAGCATTGTAGGATTTTAAGGGGGACATTCATGGTTAGGGTACCAACAAGGATAATCTAACAAAAAAGGACTGCAAATGACCATTTTGAATTTTTATTACATTTATTGCTTCATGACTATAATGAATTGGTGTATGATTATAATTAAAATGATATCATGTTAATCTAATAAAAAAACTAAGATTAGATTGGATACAATATATATGTAGTTTTGAGTCATTTTAAATAATATGAATCCTTGTTATAACTACATTTTCAATTTTTTTTAAATCAAAGGAATACATTAAATAGTGCAATTGACTTCAAATTTATTTCATAAATAAATAATGCATACATCTATGTTTAGTAATGTTCATATAATGCATTTGATTAGATAGTATATGATACAAGAATTTTGAAAGCTACAGAATCCATTTTAAAAGGGCTTAAAGGAAAATGACTTTTTTTTTTTACCATTTGGTTGATTTTTTGTATTGATTAAGCTTAGTTTTTGTGGCCCCAAGTGTCGGCAACATGTGTAAGAAATAATCATGCATGAAAGCATGTCAAGTTGTTTTTAAATCTTATGTATTCATTTTCTGCATTTCAGGTTTTTTATCAAAATATTTAAGCATAATTACATATGCATGTGAAAAATCACTACCACCATGAAAATTAACATAACTTGAATTATCTAAATTTTTTACTTAAATTTATTCCATATAAAATTTTTATTTGGAAATTAGTGAAAACAAAGTCCTTGAGTCATGTGTCCAAAAAGTACTACCTTAATCATGAATGTCCCCTAAAACCACTTGATTGTAAATTTCAACTTGAAGCACATTAACACGATCAATTCCTTGTTTGTGGGTATGGAAATGGATGTTAATTTAGTAGGTTTCAATCCTAAGATCATCAATGATATTTATCTTGATGTTGATGTAGAAAAAAGTATGAGCATATGTCTAATTAATCTTCACATAGAAGATAATTGTGTGCTTGATTTTAATGATATTTAATTTCAACCTTTTCTTTATTTGGTTCAATTTGGTTGTATGAATGGTCAAAACTTTGGGTGTTTATTTGTGTTCTTTGTATGCTTAAATCTAACTTCATCGCATTGAATATATTAATGTTATTATTATTTTATGACATACACTTTTTGAAACATTAAGCAATTTTTATTTTTATTTTTCAAGAATTAAAGACATTTGCCAAATATTTATAAAGTATTTTTCCTTGAATTTAATTTAAACCTAACTTGGTAAGCAAGTATGGCATCACCATTTTGGCCAAGTCATTATGGTTGGCCCATCAAAAATAGTCATTTCCTTTTACAAGTCCTCTTTGGAGGAACCTATATCTTGACATATTTATAGGTCCAAACTAAATTTCACATTATTTTAGTACTATATTTCATCAAAAAAAATCACTAGAAGAAAACTGTCATTTGCAATTGTCGTATGCAACTAATTTTCAATTGCATGTGACAAATGCAACTGCTATACCCCAGAGGTGCATAAGACAAGTTGCACACAACTAGCAATTGCATACGATAATATGTATGTAAACAATATATATAGTATGAATTTATATTTTATACATTTACATTATTCTACAAAAGTTGCCCATGGTGACATGTGTGCATTTGTGAAGTTCAATTATATGACGACACATGGCATTTAAACGTTATTTCAATATTCATCATTATTAATAAATTAATAATATCTTGACCATCCAATAAAATGTGAATCGAATTTTGACACATATCCATTTGTAAAACCTAATTATGTGGCAATTTAAAAAGCCCATTGGTTACTTATTTTTTAATTAATTAAGTAGGTAGGTCACAGGTAGGTAAGGAGGTAAGGAGGTAAGGAGGTTGGTTGTAGGTAGGTAGGTAGGTAGGTAGGTTTAAAATATTCCAATTTTGTTTTTGGGTTTAGCTTTTAGGGTTGAGCCTCTTTCATTGGCCCATCCCAAATGGCATTTGGTACTTAGTTTGTGAACAAGTCAAATGCATTTATTTATACAGTGTGCACATTTTGAATCCATTGCAAAACTATGGGATAAAAAATTCAGTTGCAAATGCAACCAATGTAATTGCAACCTACATGCAAATAACCATATTAACCTAGTTTACCAACTAGTTAAATTAATTATATTATAAATATTATATTTTAATAGGTAATAATAATATAATGTATTGATAATATTATTAATTGGTTAATAAATAATACTGTTTATAATTATAATTATACTAAAATTTTAATAGTTATGATTATTTATAATAATTAATGATCAATAATAATATTTATTTATTTATTTATTTTAATTAATAAATTAATTAAGCTAGTAACTAACTCAGGTTAAGGTATTTATAGGCAAACTAATGTAACATGTTAACCATATATATTACCATAATTAATACTATAGTTTAAATTAAAATTATAGTTATTTAAGAATATATATATATATATATAATTAACAACTAAAGATGATATTATTATTATTATTATTATAAATCATTACTAACAAATAATAATAAATAATCATAGGTTAGCTAATGTAACCTAATATCCACAAATATAATACCATAATTTAAAATATTTTAAAACTATTTATTATATAATAAGATTGAAAATAATAATAATAATAAATATTTTAATTAATTTTAATTAATTAATAGCATTGTAATATTATTGCATAGCTAAGGTTAAAAATTTGCAAACTATCATGTGTAACCTACTGGACATAGGTATATTATCATAATTAATTACAATGTAATAATTAAAAATAGTAATTATTGAAGAATAAAAATGAATTTTTTATTTATTATAATGATAATAAATATTGAATAATAATGGTCAAGTCATTGTTAAGTAATATTATTAGCAATTATAAGTATAATTATAATAGTTTTTTAATCATCATATGTGATTAACTATAATGATTAATAATAATATTTTTTGTGGCTAAAATAATTTTTATTAAATTAACCATGATTAAACTAATTTAAAAATTAGATTAATGACAGATAATTATTATTTTCTAAAATAATTTTAAAAATAAATAAATATGGTAAATTAATTTTGGGTGAACTAACCATAATTAAACTAATTCCAAGGTTAAATTATTAATTAATTTAGCCATGTTTAATTTAATCATGTTAGTTTAGCCATTATTAATTTAATTTAATCTCCTACCTAATTTAGTTTTTAAACTAATTTAGCCATAGTTAGTTTAACCAAATATATTTTAGCCAACATTAGTTTAACCAAATATATTTTAGCCAACATTAGTTTAATCAAAGTTAATTTATCTATGGTTAGTTTAACCAAATTTAATTTAGCTTCGTAATTAATTTTGTTATGGTTAATATAACCAAAGTTAATTTAGCTTCATAGTTATTTTTGTTATAGTTAATTTTTCCATGGTTAATTAGTTTAGCCAAAGTTAGTTCAATCATGACTAGTTTAACCTTGATTAATATGAATTTAGCTTAGGTTTAGCTAATGTTTTGCCTTGGGTAACATTAGTTAATGTGAGTTTAGCTTTAGTATTAAAGCTACAAGACTATTATACATAGCCTAGGTAAATATATTTAGTATATTAACATAAGTGTGTATTAATTTAAGTAATGATTTTTATGACACGTGTCCATTTTGAACACTAATAGTTGCATGTTAATTACACACATAACCAATATAGTTGCAAACGACACCTAGTTGCACGTAGTTGCATAATGACTAATTGTAAACAACATGATTTCTACTAGTGTACATGGCTATTGCAAATACATGAAAGCTCAAAGTAAACCTTTCTATTAAACAAAATTAACAAACAACAATGAAAAGTTATTCTACTTGAATAGAATAAATGGTGACAAAACATGTTCTATTCAAAGAATACAATGACAAATATCACAAAATTGGGAAGGGAACACAAGGAAAAAAATCACAATTATATTTGGATATGTCCATTTTAATTCAAACTCATGACAAGGTTTCATTTTGTTGAGTGCATGGGGTTTCTTGAATGGACTTAGTTTATTATAGTCACAAACTGATTCTTAATGGTTTGTCACTAGAACCAATGAAACTTCAAAAACTAGTACATATTGTTTATATGAAAATCATTTCTAATCTATACAATGGGTTTTCACCCTTCTCTTACCAACATTTTTCAAATTCTTATGTGGACCTAAATGATAATTAATCTTTTAACTAATGCATATCAAATAATCCAACACTATTCATCACCATTCATAATTTTGTTTTTAATATTCTAAGATTGTGGAATAAAACATGGTAATCAAGTAGTTGGGACGTTGTCATTCTTTCTTAATATGTAAGGATTTTGATTTTTTAATTTTTTTGGCAATCCTTCTTATTATATTTATATATATAGACATTTCCTTTTTTAAATGAATCTATGCCCAACTATAGTGGTAGGTACATTAATATGTGAATATAAGTGAAAAGAAATAAGGTATTACCCACAAGCATGTGTGAATTAACATGCATTCAAAATAGGTGAAGGACACGTATTGATGGGTGGTTTGCACATGGTGAAACCAATATTGATATGTATCACTCACCTATGCAACCACCCACCAATATGTATCATTCACCTATTTTGGATAGAAGGTATTCTACTTTGTACATATTTTTTAAAAACAAAATCATGATATCATACTTTATACTTTGAGATATTTTTATGTTGTGACCTCACCAACATGGATTCATTTGTGTGTTGCTGAGATTTTTATATATGTGAAAAAAAAAAAGATGAAAAACCAAGCTTTACATAAAAGATGATTTTCATTTCAAAATGATAATTTCATGCACTTATAAATTGTTATCCAATAATTTGGCTAGCTACGATTCATTTCCCACCTCATATTCATCACATGGATGAGGTTCAATGGTTTTCAAAAGTTAAATAATTAGTTGTCATATACATATGGGAAATATTATTGATTATGATAATGATGTCCAATAACTTACATAATTAATTCATAAGCAAATTAGTTTGTCTATGTTCGATTGTTGTTTAATAAAAACTCAATAACCAATCAAGTTAAATTTTCCAACTAAATAATTTGTAATAACCCAAACAACCATCATTTGTGAACCTTATAAAACAAAGAAAATTATCCAATCCAAAGTGCCTTGATTGTAACTTATTACAAATCGGACTTCAAAGGTAAACACTCCTATTAACACTTAAGGGATAGAACAATTATATCTCATCCCTTTTCAAACCCATAAATGTAGCCCTAATTAGATGTGATTAATGGGAATTTTTCAAGAATTCAAACTTCTTTTAATATGAAAACCAAAAAAATCAACTTCAACTACAATTGAAAATTTGTTTTTGGCACATTTGTTGAAAAGTTTTTTTTGGAAGATTTTTCATTATATCAAACCTATTAATTACAATGAGATCAACATGGTCTTCAATACCATTTACACCCATTTTTTCTTCTTTTATTTATTTTTAACATTACTTGACCAATGTTCACCATCCTACCACACTATATTGGAATTTGTAATATCTCGAGTTATTTCTTCACACACACTTATATCATATTTATTATTCCATCCCCTTTATTAATAATTGCAACATTATTGACTAGTTGGGTGGTAGCCTTCACCTCTTATGTTCCAATCATACTTGGTGTTAAAAAAAATTAGAGTTAGATCCCTTAACACCAAGATAACCATTTAAGACTTAAACCTATTTACTATAAAATACAATGTTAAGTTAGCTTTTAAAATTTTCATTCACATCTATGATGTTATAGTGCCAACTAATAGTTGGGTTAATGTCAAACCTTAAAATTTTCTCATCATCATTTGCACTTTTGATGATTACATGTATCTTTTGCATGTTTAATTTATTTGTTGAGAAGGTGTAGGTAGGTGAATGGATGGATATGTGAAGGTGTATAAGAAGGTAAATGAATGCATGGGTGAGTAGTTAGATAAAAGGTGGGTGAACAAATGAATGGGTGGTAATTAGGTAGGTAATTAGGTAAGTGGAGGTGGGTAGGTAGGTAGGTAGGTAGTTAGGTATGTGGAGGTGGGTGGGTGTATGGTGTTGGGGGCAAACATTAGACATGCAAAATAAGTTAAATATGACACCAAGTTCAATGCATTTGTAGTACAATGCCCAACAAAAAAAAAAAAAAAAAAAAATTTAAATTATACCCACACAATGATTAATGTTATAAATATCTTTTTTACACAATAGTTTCAAAGAAAAATAATGTGATGTATTGGTTTAAATCCTCCCTTCAACCCAAAGGTCTTGGTTAAATCCTTTTCCCAATCCAAATCCATAGAACATTTAAATAGTTTTTAAAGTTAACTACCCTTAAGAACTAACTTCCCGTCACAAAAGAAGACTAAGTGTTAATCCCAAGCAAGTTCCCCATAAACTAAATAAAGTTCCTTGGTGAAAAATAGAATTTCCCTAGGGAGTAATGAGTTTTCCTTGGGGAAAAGGGCATTTTCCCTAGAAAACAATGTACTTTCCCCATGGAAAGACTTAAGTTCCCAAGGAAACATATGTTCAGAATCTTTTTGCAATCATTGTCATCTCATTTTTTTAAAAATATTTTCTTGCAACCTATCATTAGAAAGGTTCCAAGGAGAACTACAACTTTGTAGATAAAAATATTTCAATCATAATTCATATGCAAAAGTTATGATCAAACAAAAATTCGAACACATTTGTTCCCTAGGGCAACTTAAATTCCTTCTCCCTAAGGGACATGATTTTTCCCCAAGGAAAAAAGGTTTAAGTTACTCCCTAGGGCAACTTAAACTCCTTCTCTATGGGGACATGATTGTTCCTTAGGAAAAAACCAACTTCATTAGGGAAACATATGTTATGAGTTTTTTTGCAATCACAATAATCTCATTTTTTGTTTTATATAGGCTTGTGACTTATCATTGGAAAGGTTTAAAAGAAAACTAAAACTTTGTAATTGAAAACACTTTAATCAAAATTCATATGCAAAAGTTATGATCAAATAAAATTTTAGACACATTTGTTCCCTAGGGAACATGGTTGTTCCTTGGGGCAATTTAAACTCCTTCGCCCCAAAGGACATGATTGTTCCATGGGGAAAAAAAGTTTAATTTTCTCCATAGGGCAATTTAAGCTCCTTCTCCCTGGGGACATGATTGTTCCCTGGGGAACAATGAATTTCCCCCAAGGAAAAGCCCAAGTTCCCTGAGGAAACATATGTTCCGAATCTTTTAGCAATCACAATCATCTCATTTTATTTTTATATATAGGCTTGTGACCTATCATTGGAAAGATTTAGAATAGAGCTACAATTTTGTAATTGGAAGCATTTCAATCAAAACTTACATGCAAAAGTTATGTTCACACAAAGTTTTGGACATGGTTTAGGTTGCTCCTCAAGGGAATTGAGAGCAATTCCCCTGGGGAACAACTTAAACCATGTTCCCCCGAAGAGCAAATGTGCCAAAAACTTTGTGTGTACATAACTTTTGCATGTGAGTTTTGATTGACTTGCTTATAACTACAAATTTGTAGCTCTCTTCGAGACCTTTCCTTTGAAGATCACAAGCCTATATAAAAACAAATATGAAGTCCATTATTCCTCAAAGAAGTTGGCTTTACCCCAAGGAACAATCATGTCCCCAAAGAGAATTAACTTAAGTTGCCCTAGGGAGCAATTTAGACCTTTTTTTTCTTGGAGAACAATCCTATCTTTAGAAAGAAAAAGTTTTTTTATCCCCTAAGAACATGGTTGCTCCTTGGGGAAACTTAAACCTTGTTCTTTTGGGAACATGGTTGTTCACTGGGAACAACTTAAACATTTTTTTACTTCAAGAATTTGTTTTCATCCATTTCATTCATTCATGAAAAAGATAATTCAAGAAAAGGTTCAAACCTAGGACCTTTGGGTTGTAAAAAGATTGTAACCACTCTATTTTTTTTGTTCCTTTGAAAAAATATTTAAAGCCATTCCCTAGGGTGAATTCACAATAAAACGACCATTTCACATCATAACCAATGCTTAATATTTCATATTTTATATGGCAATTTAAATTTTTGTTGAATTTTTTTGGATTAATCTATGTAATAACATTCAAATTATACCATGGGAACATTTGAACAAATTTTAAATTAATCTAACAAATGAATGACACCCAAAAGCACTTTTAAAACATTCATAACCATTATTTTTACTACAAAAAAGACATGTTAATGGCCTTGAAAATATTGTTAAATGACATATTTTGGGCAAATTTTGAATGTAAGCCTTAAAATAATAGTATAAAGAAATAATTTAAAGTTTTTGATGATTTCTTAAAAGATTTTTGGAAAATATTCTAAAAATATTCCAAATTAAGCAATCATTTTAAAGCAACCAAGTGGGTGGATGTTGGTCATTTTATTGTGAACACACGCCCCATTGTGCAAGTACAAAAAAAAAAAATCTGAATTTTTTTCTTGTTGGGCACTATATTGTATTGTATTATAATTGTGTCAAACCTAGCACTACATTTAACTTGTTGCGCCTATTTAGTGCCTATTGGTGTTAAGGCTTAAAAAACATTGGTTGACAATGCTAACATCGAGTTAAAACGCCCTTTTATGGGCTATTAATTAACATTACCATTTTAACTACAAATATAAGGTTTTTGTAAATTTGGTGTTTAGTTACCATCTTCCTACCATTTCCTTAACATTCTTGTGACACTAATTGCCACATAAACATACACATCATATTTGATGTTAACTGATTTTTATGCATGAATCTTACAAAATTTGGAGAGTATTTAACATTGTGTTATGGATGATTTGCCATCAAATGTGAATCCACCTTTATAGTATGGTGATTTTATTCCCAACCTTTTTTCAACTTTTCCATTGATTTTTGTCATATCATATTTTATAAGTTGTAGGTTAATGTTATTTAATTGATTTTACCAATTACCAACAAGTCACTTTAATCTTCAATAATTACAAAAATGATCATTAATCAAAGTTGCCATCTAATTTGATATGAATTGCTCAACCCCAAAACTACATGACAAGGAAATGCAAATGTTACAAGGTTTATAGTTTATTCAATATTTATTAAACTATCAAATGAACTAACAATTATATTAGACAAGATCATTCTACCATAATAAAACCTTAAACACTAAAGTTAGTAGGTCTTTAAATTGATAAAATATTTATGTTAATTTTCTAATAAAGTCATCATTATGTTGGTTTTAATATAGGTTAGGGTAACTAATTGTGTTTTAGGTTGGAACTAATTCAAATGTGAAGAAGGTTGGAGTTATTTGATGTTGGGGATATGATCCCAAGTTATGTGTCTCAAGTTACTTTTGGTGATTTAAGATTTCAAAAAATACACATTATTACTTGCTTTGTAATTTTGTTGTGTTATGCCAATTTTCTTTTGCACATGGTCTTGTGTGTTCTTGTCTTGTTGTATTTTGGGCTTAAATTTATAGTTGTTTATAAATTTGTATCATATTTTAAATTGCTAAAAACATGAGTGCAGTTGGGTTTTGTTGTATATAAATTAAGTTTGTTTAAGCATTATGTTTGTTCTATGTTTAACATGGGATTTTGTTGCAGCACGTGCCATGGAAATGTTTTTTGTTTCATTGTGTTTTTGGTTTTATTTGACGTGATTATAACACTTTTTAGAGAGTTGAACCCCAATTGGGCATGGGCACCTAAAATGTGAAAATGTTGTGTGATGGGAGGTGTGAAAAAAACAACAACACAACACAATACAAGGAAGGTCTTACCAACCAAAAAAGCCCCTCCCTTCATTTTATTTATATATTTCTGCCATTCTTTCCCTTTCTATCTTATGTTGCATTGGTGAAAAAACACTTAAGCCGAACAACTTGACAATGGCAATGACGCCACTATTGTCATTGCATTGTTGGAGTTCAAATTCTAGTTAGACTTCAATGGAACTAGTTAGACTACAATGGAACTAGCAGCAAGGCACAAGTGGGGGGGCTCTCCTCCTTGTTTTGATGTGGTTAACAACAACATCAAGAAAACAAAGGAGGGGACACCATTGCCTTCATTGGGAACATCATTAGTAACTCAATGGTAGTTGGGAAGTTATCCTTTTCATTGTCTTGGTCTTTGTTGTTGCAAGCAAAAATAACAACTACTAACAACATATTCATTGGATGCAACTAAAAAAAGGAATGAAGGGATGATGGGGGGTGGTAATGGGAGGAATCAAATTCCATCGACATCATTTTTTGTGTTGTAATTTGCTAAACCTCTTTTGAACCTAGGAGGTTTGGCATGTTTGGAAGGTCTATGAGGCTTGAAAAAGCTTTAGAATAAAGGTTCAGAGGTTTCAATTTAAACTTCCATTTTATTTTTTGTTTTAAAAAAAAAATTTAAACTTGAAGTTATGAAGAAATCAAGTTTTCACCTAATCCAAACTTGCCATGTGGTAAGTTTTTTTTTCAACATTTTTCATCGACCTGGAAATTTTCATCCATGATATGGATGTAATTTAATGTTCATCCCAAATTTTTTCATCCTACTTAATAATTAAGTAAAGTCTAATGACTATATAATTTTAAAACATATATTGAAATAAATTTAAACGATTGAGACCCTAAAACTAGTCATGGACAAAAAAGGCGTGAAATTAGGTGATTTCAAAATCTAATGTGAATTTTCGATTTTTAATCATTTTAATTTCTAAATTAATTTTTAAAAATTAAATAAAATGTTATTTGCAAAATCATATCTTTGGCAGATGGTGTCAAATTGGGGTGATGATTTCATCATTGAATTTATAAAGAGGAAGCTTTTCCAAAAAGTCCTTATCATATTGAAGGAAGATGTGTTTTAAGAAATTTGTGTACACATGTTTAAAGGAAGAAAAACTTTGTGGGTGCCCATAATGACATGGAATAAATACATTCGACAAATTTACAATTTTAGACTAAAAAAGAAAAAATCGCACAATTTTGGGCTTTTAAAAAAGTATTCATGTGTAACAAATTGTTCCACCCAACCATGCATCGACCCTTATTTATTGAGATGTTTGTGAGGGTATAGGTGTAGGAAATGCAAGGTTTGGTTGGGCTTGTCATTCCATTACAAATTTACAAGACACAAGTGATATACCATGTTGGGGCTAATTATAAGCCCAACTTGTGCATTTCCTCCATTAAACCATGAAACCTTAAGAGGGCAAAAACGAGGTTGGGAATAAACAAGAAAGCTTAGGTTGTAATCCATTTTGGCATTGTTGAGGTCATTCCAAGATTTGATCACAATAATTGTCCATTGATCATTATGGTTGTGAAATTAGGTTGATGGCCATTAAACCATAGTTGTTATGTTCATAATGAACCCCACATTTGTTTAACTTTATGAAATGTTCTTGGTGGGTGCAAATACACTAGAATAAAGATTAGGTTAAACACATAAGTTCAACGTCCCTTAAGAATTAAGATTTAAATAATAGGATTTAAGGTTAGGGTTCATCACAAAAGTGCCACATGCTTTCAAAACAATGGATATTTTGAACGACACAAATCACTACTAGAAATCATGGTTTTTTAAGAGGTTCAAGTGGACTAATTTGTTATTTTAAAGTATGGACATGTACATTTTGACTAAAGGTAAGGGGCTTAAATGACACATGTATTTTTTTGACAAATAAATATAATGATTTATTTGATTAAATACATATAATCAAATTGTACAACTTTAGTCAAAATGGCCAATGGTCTTTAATCAAATTTAACATTTAATCAAGATGGCCTATGATCTTGAGTCAAATGTGACATGGTCTACTACCCTATGTATCTACCTCCTACCTACTCACCCACTTATTTACTTAGGTAACTACTTACTTACCTATTACCCACCCACCCACCCACCTACTTATTGTTTCTTTATTAACATACCTACCTATTACCTACATCTTTTCACCTACATACTTATGTATTTGCCTATATCTTTTCACCTTCATATAACCTACCTACTTACTTACTTACCTAGTTACCTACCTACCTAAATTTACCCATGAAATGTAACCATATTTAGGTTTAATTATTATGTTTAACTACTAGGTTTACCCAAAGTTTAACTCAACTTTAACCATTAAATTTAATTTAAATTTGACCATTAAGATTAGTCAATATGTTTAGTCATTAGATTTGGCACTAGGTTTAACTTAAGTTGAACCATTTGGTTTTAATTGGATATCATGAGCCACACCTGCCCCTTGGGTGACTGTTTATTTTGTGTATGTTTAAAAATATTATTGGAATATTTAAAACAAAAGTTTTCAAAAAAGTCTTTAAAACTTTCATCACCTTATTATTTTATGGTTTTCATCAATTTTTCTTAAAATATGTCATAGTCAAAAAAATCAAATATATTTACAAGTCTTTTTATTGTTTAAAAACATTGGTTACAATATTTTCAAATTGCTTTTGGGTCAAATCATGTAACTAATAGACATAATTAGTCAAAATCAAACATTTTTTAAATTATCATTTAAAACCATAGTAATCATGGCAAGTTAATCATTTTTTCCTCATATGAATGTCAAGGAACTTAGAGTAAAAGCTCATTCAATTCAATTTTAAGTTTTGGTTTTAATTTATGATGTTTGAAAATGTATGCCTATTGCATCAAATGGAGTCAATTTTGTAAAGGACTATTAAAAGGATTCATATAATAAAATAAATTTCATTGAAAAAAATATAGATGATAAGAACAAATTAAACACACTCAAAAAACACTAATAGTTTTTTAAATGTGGAATTTTAAAAATTTTAAAAATTCAAAGAAAATTTCAAAATTATTTCAGAATTTCAAAGCTTCAAAAGTCCTATACCACACATAAATGGGTTATAATGTACATGATGTATGAAGAAAAGTTATAATTTAAAGTATAATAAAATTAAAGAATGTGAAAATTTAATTTTTGGTGATGATTTCAAATTTTGACCATTTTTCAGGATGAAACATTGAATATAGAAGGAATATGCACACTTTTAAAAATTCATATTTATTCGATAAAGACTAAAAAAAATGTGATGCATTGGGGAACATTTAAACCTTTTTTTTTTTAAATAACAAAAAAAATCATTCAAAAAATCATTTGCATGTAAAAGTTTTTTTTGGGGGAAAAAGGATGTGCAATCATTGTCCAAGATAATCTATTTGGCTCCTAATTATAAGTTTTGACCCTTTTGGGTATTTTTCATTCAATAAATTTGATTTCAAACTTTTAAAGGATATATATTAATATATTAAAAATAACATTATGTGAAAACAATTCCATTTAGAGTTATTTATTTGTTTTTTAAATGTTAGATACACAAACCCAAACATTGGTTATAACTACTTGTGCATGTGTTAATGTGACTTCACTCCATTAGATTTTGCCATTATGTATAACTTAAGGTTAACCATTAGGTTTAGCCATTAAGTTTAGTCATTAAGTTTAACCACTTGATTTAACCATTATGTTCAGCTTAATTTTAACTAGTAGTTGTCACCTAGGTTTAATCAATGTTTAGCCATTGTGTTTAATCATAGGTTTAGCCATTTGATTTAACCATTATGTTTAGTTTAATTTTAACCACCAGTTGTCACCTAAGTTTAACCACTATGTTTAAAATGATGTGAAATAAAACTTAACAAAAGGTGATCACCTTTGATGTTGAAGTCCGTTGATAAGGACTTGATTTATCATTATGAAGGTTTGAGGTTCAATTTTTTATACTTGCAACCTATGTGCATGCTTTAAAGGTTAAAGTAGGTTGGTTAAACCAAAGTAATTTGGTGAAGTTAGATTAGGTTATGTTAAGTTAAGTTAGGTAAATTAGGTTAAACGAGGTTAAGTAGGCTAAGTTAGCACCTACTTATTTAAATGTTTTTTCTTACCTACTTAAACTTATTTAGTACCTACCTACCTATTTACTTCCCTACAAATTAATTTTTAAATATTAATTTAAAATGATTTTAATTTAGGCGCAAATTTGACCCAATCAAATGGTCCATTATTTACTTGTCAAATAAACAATCATTTTGTCAGTCACACTATTAGTCAAAATGACAAGGTCCAAATTGACCACCTAGTCACATTGGCAAGTCCAAATCAACTTGTCCAAATTGACATGGTGATTTTTTTTACACTTGTCATTTTGGGTATTTTTTAATTAGAAAACCTACTAAAAAAAACCATGAATTGTAATGTTGAATGGATTTACTGAGTAGGGGGTATGACTTAGACCATTAACTCCACCATCATCATTTGAAAGGTTTCATCATATTTAAAATTAGGTACACCTTAAAATGTTTCCATCACACCATTGTTGTAGGGCATGGATGAGATGTTTAGAGTCACCAAGGGTATTCGAAGGTGGTTGGCACCTTTGAACTAAATTATTTTGTGTAAGAATTTGACAATTGGTGCAACATGCAACAAATGCACAATCCACAATTATTCCCACCTTCATGGCATGAAAGGGATTATTTTAACATCTTGAAATGCCACCAATGGGTGATTACTATGGATTCAAATGCACCCATGAAACACATATTAAGGAGTGGTGATTCAATTATTCACCAAATTATGTTTCCATAACCAAGGTACTATGGCTCCAAGTGTTGTTATGATTTCAAATGCAACTATGACAATTTCAAGAAATAATTTAGTAAGTGGGAATGCTAGAATTGACATTTCCACTAATGGGAAAAATCCTTTGCTCGTATTCAACTTTAATGTGGAGTTTTTTTGTAATTGTGAAAAAACTATTAATTAAAGAGTTATAACACATAAACCTAGTAGTTTGCAATAATTCCAATGTAAACCCAATGAAAGTTTATGGGAAGCATATGCATAAATGATGAAATTGGTCACTATGACCACAAGGGGTCACATAAGTTCATGTTATCCATTTTCATATGGGATTTCAAATAAGGAATTTAAACCACAAATCTGAAATATTATGTTACTTTAGCTCATACAACCAATGTTGGCAATTGTGTTTTAGTTGTCGAAATGCATCAAGTTAAAACATGTCCAAGGAATGTGTTATAATTCTTAGGTTTAATAAATGCAATCCAAAGAACTCATCATCACAAACACCACCATCAATTCAACAATAACATGGCCAACCAAATAAGGTCATGTCATAAAAAACCAAGGGCAAACAAAAAGGATCACGAACGACTTCTACCCCATTGGCATCATTTTTAAGATAATAATAGTCAAATGTGATTTTATTGGATTTGTGGGGGTGACCATCTTTTAAAAAAATGTTCACAAAAGGGCAAGGGCCAAGGTCAAACTTCAACAACACAATTACATTCTTCCCATTATCATTAAAAAATAACATGATATTGATCATTGCTTCCAATTGTATTTTAAGTTATGGACAATTTATTCATAATCCAACAACAAGTGAGGGCAGAGATGTTGGGAAAATCATTTGAAGGAAAAATGTTTTAAGTAAGGGCACAATTATCAAAACAAATCAAGGACATGCCAATACAAAGTTAGATTTGCACACTTGGAGGTGCTAGTGGCAACCATGGCCACCCAAATGAAATGCACATTGAGTTTGAACAACCCAAGGGGCCAAGTAGACCATCCTTTTATTATTATGATTTGAGTTTGGAATAATTTTGTGGAGCAAGATTTTTTGAATCTTTGACCCCAAATAAGATTATGCTTAAAGTTCCATGGTATTAAAAATTTGGTAAACTATTTCTACATAGTTTCCTTTTTGTAACTACTGTTCTTTTTCCTCAAATTCTATTTCCTTTTTACAACATAATCTATGGTCAAAATATAGTTAGATATCAAAAAACCAAAACACAACAATTACAAAGTAAAATAAATGTTTTTTTATCAAATTCACATTACTATTTTTACTCATATTTGAACATATCAACAATCTATAGTTTTAAAAGTGGAAATCATAACTAAAAACATGAAAAATATGTGGTTTCCAATACCAACAGAACTTTAAACTCATATTGTGTCTTTTCAAACAACTTTTTAAGTCTAACTCTGTGTGTAAAAAAATCAACCTCTCTCTAAATTCCATCAAATTCTATAACTACATCCTAAGTTTTCTTCCCTCTGAAAGTAATTCGAAATCAAATGTTCAATAGTCTTAATCCTATCCAACTAATCAAATGTTTTATCGTATCCTTACCATTCATTAACTAATCATTACCTTGTTGAATTTGTTCCATTCATTAGGTAACAAATAATCATATTTATACAAATCTTGAGTAATTGTTTAACCCAATGGCATTACCTTATTAGTTTGTTGAATTTGAACCATTTGTACAATTACACAAATTATCTTTGGATATTAATAAAATTAAATAAAAATGGTTATTAACCAAAAAATTCAAGGAAGGAACCATAGCTACATTCTTAAAACATTTTAAAAAATACAATGATTAGGAACATCAAAATACACAATATTATTGATATTATTGAAATTTCAAAATCTATGAAACTTAATAAATGTATTCATTAAAAAAATTATGAAAATATTTATTGAAGTGTTTCTTATGATTTTTCAAAATTTGATGGGTCGAGAAAAATCAATGTGTGGCGTTCTTAGTGGTACCACCCAAGGATAGGCTTGCCCTACATCAATTGAACATCTAAATGTTTATGTCATGCAATTATACTACAAAGGCATGGTTAACTAGTAGTTACATGGATAGTTTTATTTTGAAAAAACTACAATTGCACTTGAAATTTAACCTCTACCAATGCAGCACCCCATCCTAATGATAAATTTTCAAAATTTTAAATAATGGTAACATAGTGAACTTTGGGAAAACAAATTGGGATGTTGTCAATAACCTCTAAATTTTTGACCACTTTCACAAAGAAAATTGGGAACAATATATTGAATGTTTTTCACCCTTGAACTATTAAGTGATTGGGATTGGAAAGTGGACATTATCTAAATAAAACCAATGAGACAATATGGTTAATATTCATCCATATCTAAATGGCCCCAAGGTTTCATACATTGAATAGGTAATTAGTTTTACATTGTGTTGTCCAACCCATGGAAATTGGGTTGGTTGTCATGAAATATGTAACATTTTGACTTAATATCAAATTGAACTTTGCAAGGAGGTCACAAACAGTAGCCATTCAATTATTGATTTGGCATTAACCAATATAACATTCTTCAAGTGAAAAATAATAAATAAATAATGATAGAAATGTTTGCGCTACTTGTTGGATTATGTGTAAAGTAAAGACCATAATGTTTTCATTTCAAAATTAGACTTGCCAGCCAAGTATCATAGGAAGAAAAAGAAAAAAAAAGGTGGGTGTTTCAAAAAATGAAATGCCTACCTTTATAAACACTACATTTTTTGAAACACAAATGTGGTCATTATGTTTTAAAAATTGCTTTCCCTTTGTAGATTAGAAGTCATGTTCTAGAAAGCTATTTTTAAATACACTATCTACCACTTTTTTCATATGTCTTTACATGACCAACACCAACCCATGCACCATTTATTGGAAACATGTTATGGCTTAGTTGTGGTTCACTTGTAAGTTACCAAGGTTCCATCTTGCAAGTTTTTTTACTTCCATCTTTACCCCCCAAGGTAATTACTTAGTGGATTGACATCATAGATAAGTAGGCATGGCATGTAATGGGTTACTATGTAGGTAGGTAAATAGGGAAAACACTTGTTGGCTAGTATACAAGTAGATGCATGTGGATGGGTACAATTAATACATGGTTAACCACCATGATTAGATATGAAACAAGAATAAAATGAAAGAAGTTGTTAATGTCCACACACACCATCCATCATATATGGTGAATTGGTTCATTTTGGCCTTACTTTCTTTCTTTTTTTGTCATTTGGATGTTGTAACAAGGTAGGTTTGTGATTTAAAAAGGGAACTTGGAAGTGAAAAAGGGAAAAGTGCATTGCCTTAATGGATAGGGATGAACTATAGGGATTTGCATTAGGGTGTTGATTTAGATTGCATCTAGAGATGAATGAACTATGTGCGTAAGTTTATTCTTTGAAATTTTGTTGTGTTGGAGATACAAAGTTCATTATATTAGCTTTGTCATAGGTTGTTGGTGAAGATGATGCAAAATTCAAGGGATTTGTGAGCGATCTTTTAGTGACATTATATCATGAGTGATTGAACTTGATATTGGGAAATGGGTTGTGGGATGAAATGGAAGTGAGTAATGTGGCTAACGTTTTAAGTTTGAGATTTGCAGTTAGTTTTTCATTTGGGGTTTGGCTAAAATTTGCTAATTTGTTAATTCTTCAAGTTTGGGATGAGGTTGGGATTGAGATGGGTGTGGGAAAAAACAATGCCATTAAAAGGCCAAGGGATGCTCAATGATTTCAAAAGGTTCTAATTCACTTAAACCTTAATGAGATTGTGAGTAGGTGGATTCATGTCAAGGCATTGTCTATTAGCACAAATGGATTTAAAAAAACAAAGAGGTTTTATTTACCTTTCCTTTTTGGATGTAGTACTACCCAAATAATCGAAAGACTACTTTAGGCGACTATACAATTTAGAGTTTAAGCTTTAAGGTAGGTGGGCTTATTATCATGACAAATAGTCCTAGAGAACAAAAGAAGAATAAAGCCAACGTATGTTCAATTTTGGTAAATAGAAAAAAAAATTATAATCCAAGCGCAAGTGATTGAATGATTTTTGGGCATGTTTTTTATTTTTGGAATTTGTTTGAAGTTTTATTATAGGGGGGTGGGCATCTTGATGTGGCTAAGCTTCTTAGTTTCCACCACAAAAAGAACCTATAATCATAACATATGGAATCTAATTTTTAATATTCATTTTTTATTACTAAATTAATTTTACTATATCTCCACTCTCCATTTACTTATTATTAAACTATGTTTTACTATATTTTCAACATCATGAAACATAATGTTATTCGCTAAAACATTATTCATAAACAACTGAGTATTTATAGCCATCAAAAATTGAAATGACGCTCCTCATGTTCTGTATTCAATATTGTTTTTAATTGTATTCATCACTATTGACATGTGTGCATATTCTCAATAGTTAATGTGCTAGTATACTAATTTTATGTTGCACATCTTTATCTTTTACAACGATAGATTTATTCCTAGATACCTAATATAGGTCCCTCTAATAGGACACGGATATAAGTTGGTGAATGGGAATAGGCCCACCCGCCCTATTGTGGTTTTTCGCACTCTACAAGGACACACACAACCTTACAGTAATGTAATGGTTTTCATGTGGATTTTGCAGGTTGTTCACTTTAATGAATGTGTAAGGTTCTAGAGAATGGGTCAGCTAAGGCTGATTCTGGGCCCTTGAAACACTTCTAATCTGATAGAATGTGCAGCTAAGGCTTTAATGTGACATTATATGTAATAATATCCTTTTTCACCTACACAGTTGCTTATACTTACCTATCTCAACATCAAGGATTTTTGACACTACACATTATAGTACAGGGGTAGCTTTGGGACATGTTTGTTGAATAAATAAATAAATAATTAATAAATAATATTCTATTTGGAAAAAAAATCCTGAATAGTTGAAAATCATTTTCCTTTTCCTTCAAGAAAAAAATGTTCTTAAAGAAAATATTCCTCACTTGGCAACAAGAAAAATCCAGTTCAACTCATAAAAGGATTTTCTTGTGGTTTTTAAAATTTTTTTTGGCAAAGTTGCCAGATTTTGAGGAATTTTTGTTTTTTTGCAATCGCCATAATTGTACAATAGATTCCAATAGGTCAAAAAAAAAATAGCAGTATTCTTGAAATTTTCTACTTTTCTCTCTGACTTGTAGCAAAAAATTTGACTAACCAGTGCAACTACATTACGAAATTGGAAAAAAAAAAAACCCAACATGTGTTTTTTTTTTGGGGAGAAGATTTGGCTATAGAACATAAATGAAAATAGAAAAATATAGGAATCATTTTATATTTTGGCTATACATGCTGGAACCTATTGTAGAAAGCCGGTGAATTTAATTAAATTATAAATTTCCAAATCTGGTGGTGTATTAGGGTCATTAATATGGACATTTTCTTCACAAAAAGCCTTTGAATGTGTTGAAATCATATTCTTCAGGTTTAAAAAAAAAAGAGTGAAAATTAGCCAAAAAAAGAAAACATTGACTGTGTGTTGTTTTCTTTGTTTTCTTTCTTTCTTTCTTTCTTATGTGTATACTGCATAGGCCAGTATTGAAGGGCACACAAAATGGCCCAAAAAAATGTTGGATGATTTTTTAATGGTGGCATTCTTGCAAATAAAATCTGGGGATGGAACATAAATCCAAGGATGTAAGATGAGATCCCCAGATTGCTTAAGCATTGTTGTGAAGAACAACTAAACCTGATTGAGGGTTAGTATTTTTGGATTAATTTTGCAGACCAGAATACAAATTAAGGGTTGAAGTCTGAAGATGTGCTAACCTTCTTACAAAATCAACAACAATACCATAAAATATATTAGAGTTATTGGACCTCAAACTCAGGCTACTGGGTCCCAGTTTTGCCAAAACTGGGGGTGAAATCAAAACAAAAACACTACATGAAAAACAGGGGATGAGACTGGTTATATTAGTACAACCCATATTGTTGTTCACTTGCTAGTATTTGGCTACAATTAGTTTTGGCTCCAAGCAATAAAATCATGTCAACATTGGAACTTTGGTATTACTCAACCCATCTATGATGATATTGTAGTACCTTGGCCACTTTGACACACGTTTGTTGAATAATTAATTAATTAATTAATCAATTCTGAGGATTCCATTTTGACAAATGATATATTTCTAAATTTTGCATCAGATTCTTTTATTTCCCTTCAGAATTTTTTTTGGGTGAAAATTTCTGAAAATTATATAATTAGTGTGGAACTGGCTCATGTACTTATGGTATTTTCTGATTTGAGGTGCTTTACTTTGCAGTCTAATGGGATTTGAACAATTAGAGCAGATCCAACCCACTTGCAGTATGTAGACTTCAGTCAGTGTCTACCACCAGTGTTTTTTGTGGAATTTTTTTTTTATGGTTTTGTTGGAAATTTCTTAGAGGAAATTTTTTTCTAGTGTAAATTAGACTGATTTAGCTAAAATTTTGGGTTTTTTTTTCAAAATTTTAATATGAAAAATTGAAAAAAAGAATTACATCCAAAATAGTGTGCCAGTTAATTCCACAGCCCCGCTATCCCAATTTACACCAGCTAGAGTTAAATTCTTAAAAATAAGATTATCAAAATGGATGAGCCTTCCAACTATCCACTGATCTGCCCAACCCATCACATCCCCCAAAACCCAAACCCTAAACCCAACCCATCCCCCACAGTATGGCTTCCATTCAGATATTCAGATCATGTTTCCAACAAATTGGTGTGTGGGGCTTTGATTATGAACTAATAATGAATTCTAATCGGTGCTTACTGGAAGCTCTGAATGTGGCTTTTACAATAATGAAACTGGGACACTAAATGTGAAGCCCTAAAAGTCGAGAGAGTCAACAACATTGCCACTCGACTTAATCACCATTACACTATTCATGTTATTATACATGTCTCATGTAGAGATGTAAGTAACCCTTTACTTACATATGTTAAGTGGTTCCTTTCAGATTTTCATCTTCAATTTGGAAGTCATTTTATTCCTTATCAGTGCATATATGAAACGTTCCCAATTGAAGCTCAAAAAATTATAATACTCATGTGTTGGGATAAGGAATAATCCGTTTCAACCTGAAAAGACGAATGACACAAACATTCTATGTTGAGAATTGAGATCAATGTTGTTCAATTCTAGCTTTTTCAAGAGAACCTCCAAATTTGTAGTTTCAACTTTTTTCCTTTAAATTTGAACTTTCTTAGAAATATGCGGCATATCCATGGTGGGTTGTTGTTAAAAGTCAAAATGAATTTAAATTAAAAGATGGGTTTGAGTGTGGTGGTGCCACAATCACGCCACTCAAGATATTATTGCAAGCATTGAAATCAAAGAAGCTTGAGATAGATCATTGGACTAGATGACACAACCCTAAACCCGATGGCAACGATCATTTGGTTTGTTACTACTAGTTACTACTACCTTTGTTTGCAATATTGTGTATGAGGGGGGTGTTTTATCAAGGACACAATAATATTGCAAACTTATATTGTGTATGAGTGTGTTTGATTATTGTAGCCTTAATAAACACCCTCTTGGTCCATGCAAAATTGGCTATTCATATATGCACAAATTTGACTATACGTTTTTATTGCTGCCAAAAAAATAAAAATAAATTATGAAAACATCTGATGATGCAAAAAAATTCTCAATATCTACAAAACCTAGCTATTAATTTCAGTGTTAAAAAAATTCCTTTTAAATAAATAAATAAATAATACAATAACATGCTGGAGGAAATGTAGTAGTAAGGTTGGGTCAGTAGTCAAGAAGACCAAAAAGTGGGTCATGGATTGACAGAGAATTGAATGAATGAAGAGATTTGAAGGACTATTTTACTTTCATTATAAGTGAACTGCAACTAACTTACTTTGACGGCTGAATCTCTTTGTCTCACTCATGACCCAAAATTGTCATAGTGTTGTTCCGAAGCTTGAGGGAGTTAAGCGAGAGGTAAAGGTTTATTTGGCTCTACAAACAACAAAGCTTTAATAAGCCGACAAAACCCACAAGAAGTTTTCATCATGTTGTTTTAAGTATAAGTCGTATGAAAGTTTGACGGCACAAAAAAATTGATCACATTTCATTTTGAATATGGAAGATTTTCAAAGATTTTTTAAAAAATAATTTTTGATAAAAGAATAGAGTTGCAATATGGAAAATTTTCAAAAAACAATTTTGGGAAAAGGAAAAGAGTTATAATACAATGTAGAATGTAAATTATTAGCATTAGTGACAACAAATCTTAAGTGCATTAAATTTTTTTTAAAAAAAAATCTATGTCAGAACCCTAAGTGGATAATTACATCTTCAATTCAATTTGGTTTCAAACTCTTGGATAGAAAAATCAATCGGAGTCAAAAAAAATGTAAAGACTGTGTCTGCTTCACCGACCATAATGATTAGCCCACGGCAATGGCATTTAAATATACTAGTCTCTCACCTTACATGGTTCAATTCTTCATGTTTATGGGGTTGGGAGGAGGAAACAATTAACACTCTATATTGGATTGGATGTGATGATAAACATTTGTAGAGGCCAAAATATGGGGTTATGGGGTAGAGCTACTTTAAAATGATTTAACGATTCATCAAAGATTTTTTAAGTGTATTGGGATCCTTGTTCATGGGCCATAACCTACTACCACATAACGGGGATCAAAGGGCAAACAACACCATGTGGTGTACTTAACCCTGGGTTAAGTACTCCATAGTTAAGCTGACATCCGTGTTAT
>Ga0209611_10002582_pt1 | contig 31825 bp, 22 predicted proteins | sample S1TSphgellanicum_3_FD_187693 | JGI IMG/M metagenome (GOLD analysis project Ga0209611, IMG submission 187693) | Host-associated microbial communities from peat moss isolated from Minnesota, USA - S1T2_Fc - Sphagnum magellanicum MG (SPAdes) (version 2) | ecosystem: Host-associated > Plants > Peat... | reverse complement strand
GCTTTCAACACGCCCCTTTCACCCCCTTTAGTGCTGGAAGCTGGGAGCGTGCCCCGAGTCCAAAAATTCCGCAATTTGAGTGACTTAGTCCCAACTTGGGGCTAACTTGGGACTTGGGAGCGCGTTAGTTACTCAATAGCGAAATTGTGATGAACTCGGGGCATGCTTCTAATTGTCAGCACTAGAAGGGGTAGAGGGGCATGTTGAAGCTTCGGGATGGGACTAGGAAGAATGACAAGCTTTATTTAGTTATTCGAACCTGCATCAAACCAACCAACAAGTTGGTCAATTCACTTTCTAAAACACCCTTGGTGCTAGGACAAATCATAGGCAACTCTAGATTCACATGACTCACCACGGCCCGGATTCAAGGAAAATCACCACCTTCCCCCATATAGCATACTTGTGCCTCTCTGTGACACCCACATCCAAATGGCTTTTTGTCCCAGGACTCCCAAGGAGGAGTCCCGAAATTGTCCCGATTTGGATTCCCGGGACTTTGCGAAATCATAATTCTTTTATCAGACCTCCAATTGGGATGAGGTCTAAAGCAAACTTGTAGCTTTCCTCAAGAGCTTTCCAATGGTGTATCGCACTTGACCTGTTCGCACCAGGGTCGGGTCCATTCCCGACTTTTAGTGGTTGAGACTCAAACCACTAATTTGATTCCCGACCTTTCTTTTTGCCATAACTTGTGCTACAAATGTCCAAATGGCCCATGCAAGCTCATTTTCGACATCCACACTTCGATAGTTTTCCAATGATATAATAAACACCCCAATGCAAGGTGTTTTGACCCCTACAATCGAACTCTGAAATTTCGGGAGTCTTGGAGGACTCCCAAGTCCCAATTTTGGGAATGTGAGTTTCATTCTCATACTCCTTCAAAGTAAGGTTGCAACATACATGAATAAATAAAATATATCTTTCATATCTCAAACCTTCATTTGGTTTAGGAATTTATATTATAAAAATTTGTTTCCAATATATCATAAATTCATTAATAATTTTTAATTTAAATGTATGAATCCATAGAATTTATCCACATAAAATATTTATTAATGGATCATAAATCAATTATATATATAATTTTAAATATTAGTCACATTAAATATGAGGTATAAATTTTATTTTAGTATTTTAATTTAATATGAATATTAATTAATTTTCTGAAATTATAATTTTTATCTAATTAAATTTTTAATAATATATTTTTATTCATGTAAAATAAATATACTTATTTGTATACATATATTATATAAAATTTTGATAAAATTTTAATGTAAAAATAAATTATATATTTTCCACATTTTACACTTTTATTTTATTTTTGAATTAAAATATTTAAAAAATAATATATCATACTTTTACCATTAAATTTATTTAAATTTATAATATTTAATTTAGTCACATTGAAAATTTAAAATGGATTATTTATTTTATATATATATATAATTTAAATTTATATTACCTATATGTATAATATTAACTAGTGGTAACCCGTGCCTGCAAGGCACAAACGGTTTTCGAAGGCCCAAGAATGCTATTGATTATTATTATTGAAGCAATTAGGTGAAGATTAGTGTTTTTGTACGAAACCCCGTCCATCTTTTACTTAACTCGTTTTTTTCCTTTTTCCCGTGGCGTAAAGGAAACCCAGGGCGCCATCTGATTAGCTCCGTACTCACCGTACGCACCTATGGGAAGAAGGCATGGAAAGTAAACGGACTGAAGTGGAAAGAAATGGGTAACGAAGTGTAAAGTAAAAGAGAAATCCGGAAGTAACGGAGCCAATGGGTAATGAAAGTGAAATGACGTCAGAGAAAAAGAAGCTGCGTACAGAAAGAAAGAAAAATTGTGAAAAAGAAGAAAAAAGAGGGTACCAAAGAAAGGGGCCAGGAATCGAAAGAAGTAAGAGATAAGTAAAAGACAAACACACACACTAACGGATGTAGTGAATTAATATGTAAGATTTAACTAGTTCTTTACATGTTGTAGTTTATTATGTCCATTTGTATTCATGTTAAATTATTAGTAGTCATTTTTGAATCATTGTAAAATAATTGTATGACCATATTGTTTTTATAATAACACATCATTTTGTTCACGTCATTTTCATAATTATTATTTACTCATATTTGAAATGACTTTATTGTAGTCACATTTTCAAATGATATCTTAGACATCCATGTCATTTTGTCATCAATCATGGATGTTATATGGACAAAAATTTGTAATGAAAAGACAATATCATATTCTTATTACCACGTCATCATCTACTAGTCAAATGCACCACTAATTTATGACTACAACTTTTTCCACATAGGATTTGAAGTAATATCCTATGATTACAATCAATTATGTAGTCATTTAAGACATTTCATCATTGATTTCTTGATTGCAAAAGACATAATTCCTTTTAGTGTATCCAAAATATTATATTATAAATTATAAACCAATATAGAAATGACACATGTTATGTGCAATCCCTAAAAAAAGATAATGTTACCTAGTGAATGACAAAGATTAAACAAGGTAGAATATGCCAGGAGAATGGTAGAAATTCAACAAGGTAAAATGCAAATGGCTAGTGAATTGGATAGGATGAAAACATTTCATTAGTTTGAATATTCAAATTACTTTTGGAGGGAAAGGACTTAAGATGTAGTTCAAGAAGTTGATGATTTTTGGGAGATTATTTCTTTTACACATAATGAAACTTAAAGAGTTGTTGAAAATTATAATAAAGACAATAATTCAGAGTTCAATTGGGTTTTAACCACAAATTTTTCTGTTTTCCATTTTGGATTTTTACATTTAATACTATAAATGTTTAATATATTCAATTATGAGTAAAGAAAGCAATAGAATATTGATGAGGAAACAATGAAACTACTATGAATTGTTTTTTTTTTCTAATTAAATAAAAAATCCTAATCACAAATTTTGATTATTGAAGATAATAGAAAATTTGGGAAATAAATAAACAATAAATGTAATAAAAAAATTGTGATTACAATTTATAGAAAAACTAAAATGAATAAAACCATAGATTGTGAACAATGTAAGTATTTTTGAGAGTATGATTATACTATTTTGTAGGCAAAAAATAATTTAAATGGAATTTATGCCTACTAGACTTTTACCTTGGTGTCTTTGACTCTTTTGATTGTGTTTTCACTTTAATGGGGTGGTTGAAAAAATGATTAAAATGTTGAAGCATGGGCTCAATGTTGTATGTGTTGCCAATATTTAGGGATGGGATCTTTAGGTACCCAAAATTTTGTTTGGATACCGTTGTGGTATTGAAGCAAAAACCAAATACTCATTATACATGATATCGACAAGAAGAATTTTAATGTTGACCATTGATAATTAGTTCAACAATTTAACGAAAATGATTGATGACCAAATTGATCCACAAGAAATGGCAATATAGATGGTAAATAAAATGGAACTTGTAACAAAACTACATGAATCTCTATTAGAAAATGTTGACTAGGTTCAATAGAAACAAAAAGGGACTTATGCTACTAGAAAAGGACACATTATGTTTCATAGTTTTGGGGAAGAAGAAGTATGGATGAAAATGCGCAAACCTAATGAAAAGAAATATTTATTGGCAAGTTGGGAGGGACTTTACCTATTTGTTGGGTATAAGGATGGACATGGACATTAGGAACAAGATTATGGAAGTAGGGTATGCATCCTAAATGACAAGGCTGGATAGGTTTGGGAAAGAGTTAGGTGTGATCTATAGAAGTACCAGCATGCGCTTTGATGTGTCAATCTATGAAGACATAGATTTTCCATGATGGGAAAGGCTACATATGTGCTCTAAAAGGAAACCCTAAAATAAAAAAATTCAAAAGGTGTTGCCTTAATCTGGTAGTTGATGGACCACTATAACCATTCATGATCATGTTGATCATGTCTTGTTCCAAATATAATGGATTTGTGTTTTGTGTGTTATGTTTGCAGGTGTTAACATTCATGAAAAAGGAAGAATGTGGGCACTTTGGTCTCCCTATTTTAAAAGATGAGCTTATAAGCTTATCATGTTTGTTTCTTGTTCTTCATGGTGGATCATAGAGTCTTGGTTCCAATTGGTTGGCAAATTTTATGGTGATTTGGAGCTTCAACTATTTGAAGGAGGATGGTTCACCAAGGGGGGCAACTTTTTTTTGTTTGGTTTTAGACTATGCAAGAGCTAATTTTATTTTTTAATCAACATTGTTTTGGATTCTAAATAGAGTTGGGTTTGATGTAGAATGGAGATGAATGCACTATGTGCGAGCTCTATTCTCCAAGATTTCACTATGTTGGAAATATAAAGTCTATGGTAGTATGTTAGTTATAGGTTGTTGGTGAAAATGATGTAAAATTTAGGGGGTTTGTAAGCGATTTCCTAGTGGCATTGTTTCAAAAATGATTGAGCTTGAGTTTGGGAAATAGGTTTTGGGAGGGATGAATTGAGTACCCTAGTTGGCACTCTAAGTTTTGGGTCTACAACTTGTTTCCATTTGTGATTTGGTCAAAAAATGTTGATCTTTGATTCATTAGGTGTGGGGTTGGCTTGTCCTTTCTTGTAAAAACTTATGGGATTCTAATGGGATGTGGGAAAAAGCAATGCCATTAGAATATCTATGCATGCTCAATGAAAGTGAATCCAAGGGGTTCTGATTCACCCAAAATCCTTAGTATATGTAATGTAACTGCGAGTAGGTGGTTTCATGCTAAAGCACAATCTTTAACCAATTAGATATTTTGTTCTATCATCACCATTTTATGTAGTAGAATTATGAGGTTTTGTTAACCTCTTCTTTTGGCTACACCACTTTTGATCCAACAAATGTTTTTGAAATGAACCAGAATGCATGTTTTCTCAGTTTCTACCACTGTCTTTGCAAACCATATGTCAAGAAAAATGAATTGAAAACCTTACATGCTGCCAAGCTATTCATAGTTAGGTAGTTGAGTTAGTACTAAGGACTAAGGCTACATGGTGATAATAGATAATACATAGTCTGATAGGTTTACAGTTTACCCAATCTTGTACTAGTAGATTGATGAGAATATCATATTAATGATTGGTATATACAGTGTTATGGTGTATCAAACTAGTTTGGTATCAACTTGTGCTAGTACCTAGCATGTATACATATTGGTTAAATATTGCATTACAAATATTTTTGGTTATACCTTACTAGTTTGGTAGGTGGTGATTGTTTTTCAACATTGTCACATTGTTAATAAAAGAATTGGTTTTTTTTGTTTTTCTAGTGCAAGTGTAAGGTCCCCTCCAGTGGGCATTTCACTTTCAAATCACCCTGCCTCTTGTTTTGAAATGCCCTGCCGGGTATCATGGAAATTTTTTTAAAATAAAAAAATCTGCCAGTGCTTTACTCAGGGTAGTGCCCTTGGAGTGGGCCTTTCCTGAAGTGAGCTCTCCCCAAGGTGGAGCTGAGGAGAGCTTATTTTGGGAATGCCCCCCTCCAAGGGTGTTACCCTACGTGTAAGAACCCTCCCACTCCTTGCATCTAAGTCCCTCCCAATCTTAAGGAGGAGGTGTAATATCCATCCTCTTTTTCACAGGGATATTCATGTAAGGTGCCGTCCAATTATATTAGGAAATTTCTACAAGTGCTTTACAACAGTGTACCTGAGACCTCACTTCAATTTGGAAACTGGGAACTGTCTCTTCTGATCCCAGGAGGTTCAGGATGCATAGTTCAGACAGAGTAAGCTGCTTGCATGCTCAAGAGAATGAGGTCAGCAATACAGTTGAAAGGAGTGGTTGCATGTGAGGAATTTCTCTCTCACCGAACCTTCCCGTCCTGATGGTGTCTCTTGAGCAGAAACAACCTCAACCTTCCTATGGTGCATTTCTGACTTCGGGCTTAAGTACAGAGTTACTTTGCCATGTCCTTCACTCTTTCCCGACCTTGTCCACATGATAACTTTTTCATAACAGATCATCTTCCCAATAATGGAGTTGAGGGGGGGGGGGATGGTTAGTTTGCAGAGTTTTAGAGTACTTGTTACTGAACACACTCCACTTGTGGAATCCTTGAAGAAGCAAAACAGGACATAGTTTTGAACTTTGCTACTATAACTAGTTTTCTTAAGCATGTGCTAGAAATTCCCCATGTATGTGGAGTTTGGGTAATGTCTGCTGACTATCACTTTGGCAGTTGCTTTTGGTGGGGACCAAGATACACCTCTGTGAGTCTGTACCCAGAGGACCCATTGTTCCCTGTGACCAACCACATTATCAAGCAGCTTGTCCCACAATGGCACTGCCCTCTAAATGATATCCATACGGATGACAAATATTCAACATACTCAATTGGAAACATGTGGTGCCTAGCATGGTGAAGCCCAAGTGGATCTTTCAATTATGCCCAAAAGGTTTCTGTAGTGGACTTTACATGGCATTAGAGTGGAGGGATACCAAACTTTGACCCTTAACTAAATGCATCCCTGAGCCCATATTGGCTCTGCCATTTGAGTGATATCCATGTGGATGACAAATATTCAACATATGAAATTGGAAACACATGGTGGCTAGCATGGTGGAGCCCAAGTGGATCCTTTAATCATGCTGGAAATGTTTCTATAGTGGACTCCATATGACCTTAGAATGTAGGGACATCAAACTTTGGCCCTTACCGGAATGCATTCCAATTGTCTCTAGCCTGAAAGGTAGAGCCAATAAATCACCCAAGTCATGCGGTGTTGTGCATGAACCTAGGGCTGCTGGACAAGTATAAGTCCTCTTTCGTCCCTTCATAGCAGAGCTACTATGCAACTAGAAGCCCTGGTGTAGTCATGAAAGAGACTAATTTGCAAGTACTCTCCATTGATACTTCACATTAATCAATCAACGATTTATATAGAGTAGGGTGGGTATGTAGGATTGTTATAGACACTGATATTGTAGAACAGGCCTGCTTGATATAGCCTTTTGCATTGTGCAAGTGACACCCATATGTGCCCATCAACTGGGGATGTTATCCTACTTGCTTGGTCTTAGTTTGGCAAGAACTTAATCAGTATCATTATTTGCTTGCAAGCAAGAGACGTTACCCATTTATGATGGGAGTACAAAGGTGTAGTGTTGATGGCATTGGAGAGTTGTTGGCTTCAACGTGTGATGGAGTGGCAATTAGTTTTCTTTTTCCTTACAAATCTTCTGATTTTTCCTATCATGCAGTTGAACATCAGAATTTTTTCCTGTAATTCTTTGGCAGCTTAGTTTCTTGCGATAATTTTCTGATTTTTCCTACAATGCAACTGGACACCAGAATTTTTCATGAATTCTTTGGCACCTTAGTTTCTTTTGTGATAATAGAAGAGTTCACTACTAACTATGTGGATATTATTTTAAGGATTGGAGGCTATAGGTGGTGGAGCATTAGAGTGTAGAGCTTTTGAATTAGTCTTTTGATACTACATGATAATGAAGTGTATTTCGTCTATGAGTGTCTACCACACCATGAAAGGCCCAAGAACTGTGCCAATCATCAAACCCACTCTTTAAGCATGAGCAGAAAAATAGGTACTACCCAAAAGCTTGAAAAGGATAGAATGTACCTCCTTCAACAGGAATGAATAGGATCTGGCAACTCCAAGGGCTACTGAGAGAGTGAGCAACCCAAACTGACCTCCAGCTTTCATTTCTAGTTTCTGTTTTGTGTCTCCTTTGTCTACTGGACATAATATAGAAGAAAAAGACAAACCCTTCTGCTTAGCTTCAATTTCTTGCTGTAACAAAAAATTTGAAATTTCCATAGAGAGCAAAAAGGGCCCCATACCTAGGTCATGAGACAGTCGATACCATGTTTTCTTCTTTGACTGTAGAAAGAAATTGAGCAAATGAACAAAGACATCCTTCCATCAGAAAAGATCACCAAGGGTAATGAGACAATTTGCAAATGACAGTCTTCTCTTGATCTTTGATGAGCTGACTATATGAGAGTGTAACCTACAAACAATCAGCAAGAGGGACCCAAATCAAGCTCAGGAAATAGACCCAAGGGGAAGAGAACTTAAAAGGAATGAGACTCATCAGAATTAGATTTTGGTTTTAATCATAGGAATCATCAATGGACCCAAATTTCTTGCTGTGTGAGAACTTGCAATTGAGGATTCCTCTCTTTCATTCATCAAAATCAAGCTTCAATCTTCTCGGCAGAAAAAGATTGCACAGTGGTTCCAACACCAAGAGTATTTTGTTTGCACCCAACATTATGCTATTTTAATTCATACCTTCAGTAGTTCAATCTTTTGCATTCTTGTACTCTGCTTCAGTGGTCATCTTATGTAAATATTATCAGATTATGAAGAAATCTTCAAGATAGCAATGCAGATGATGCAGACACACATTCGCACTACTTAGTGAAGATGTAATGCTGACAATGATGAAAAACGTTTACACATAGTGGAGATGCAATGCAGACAATGATGAAAAACGTTTACACATAGTGGAGATACAATGCAGACAATGATGAAACACATTTGCCCATAGCGGAGATGTGATGTAGACAATGGTGAAGTACATTTGCATATAGTGGAGATGCAATGCAGACAACATAGAAACACAGTTGCCCATACCAGAGATGCAATGACCAATAATACAAAAACACATTTGCACAGTGCAGAGATGCAATGCAGATGATGTAGAAACACATTTGCAAATCTAGTTGCACAATGTTGAACTCCTCTTTCAGAATTGCTGCTCGAAAGTGAAGATTGCACACAAGAACTTGAACCTGAGAACACAGAATGGGTTTCGCAATTTCTTGCTGGGTGCATTGTTTGAGACTATTGATGCATATTTACTCTTGGTTTGGGCTCATTTTTTAGGCTTTTGGTTTATCACACAGGTGCACAATGGTGGAAATCCTTCAGAATTGCTGCTTGTAAGTGAAAAATACACACAAAAACTTGAACTTGAGAACAAACAATCACTCCCACTATCTTTGGAAACATTGGGTTCATTTTCAGTAGCTATTGTTGCCCCCTAGCCTGACAAAACAAAAACAAGGCAAATTTGAAGTATTTACAACTAGGTTGAGGAATAAAAGGGTAACCAAATTTTTTAACAACCCCATAAGGTATATATTTATCATGTGTTATATAACCATGGGTATATAAGGGTAATATATTTAGCCATCCAAGCTTGGTGATGACATTGGGTACACTTTTGATATAGAATTATAATCTTTATCATACTTAATTACCCCATGGTTGCTTAAAATAATCTTTGTAAGCTCAAGGATTTCTTAAAGAAAGTGTTGTAAAGGCTCAGCCTCTAGGTTATTTTAAAATGAAAAATCAAAACCTCAAGTTAATTTGTTGAAAAATAGTCAATGGTTAAGATTTTATTGTGAAAATTGAAACTAAAGATAAAGAATGCTTTTAAGAACCTAGGTTGAAAGATAACAACATTTACATTCTAATTTAAGTTGTGTTTTAAATTTTTGGCACCCATCCAATCCAATTACCATTTGAATTTTTCTCCTTTTTTTCAAACATTTTTTGGGAGTAATTTACAATCTATTGAGTGGTTCTTGAATACGGATATACTTTCTTCTTCATAATTACAATAGGTTTCATGATTTCTCAATAAGGATTTTCAAATGAAGTCAGCTGCTGTCATAAACTATATTGCTGGCATCACAACAGGCATAAAAGCATGCTGGCGAGCTGACTGTTTGTGCACCTGTGTGATAAAACCGGAAGCCACAGAATGACCCAAACCAAGAGTTTCCATTAGATCAATCCTCAAACAATACCCCAAGCAAGAAATTGAGGTCTATTTACATGCTAAAATCCCATTTGAACTATCAAAGGACCTTAAATGTAGAAGGCACCAAAAACTTCGGAAATAAACAAATCAAATGATGAAAGGAGGTGAAAGAATGCAAAAGACAAGGGAGGGGCAGGGGGTGGGTGTTGCAAATATGATGGGTGTTGCACAAAACATTGACTTAAAAATCTCAAGTTACATGGGTATCCCCTAGCCAAGAAATTTTTTTTGTGTGTGGAAAATCTCCCAAATTACAATATTCAATAGAAGATGTTGTGAATGATATGGAACCCATTAAATTTTTTGATATTTTAATGTTTTCAAAAGGGGTGTTAAATAAGACTAGGGTTCACAACAAGTTTGCAAGCTTGATGGGGACCAAATAACACATTTATGAAATTGAATAGATATGTTTATTACACGAAATTGGGTCTTGAAGTATTCAAATACAAATGAAATGATTGAAAGGGGGCTAACGATGTGAATGTCATTAACAATGGTTGGGAATAGACATGTAGAGACAACAATTGATAATTCCTTGTGATGGACTAGAACAAACAATGGCCCACCCAAGGTGGTGTTGTAACCAAAAGAAAAGGGTAGAAAAACCATCTCCTAATTACAAATCCTTATTGTGGCAAAAATGTTTGCAATTCATTTCCTGCCAAACCGACACTGTCACAACACCTTGGTTCTGCAGTCCTATAAGTACATGATTCTCCCTACCATGAGAATTTCCAAACTGTACATGCCTATTAGCCTCTCTTAAATTGCTACAGTAGTAGCCTTCAAACTGCTACTAGGAACAAATTCACATATCGTGAATGCAAGAGTTAATGGGGTCTAGCTTGAGGTCAACGCTCTCAATGTTTAGTTGGTTTATTATGAGTTGTTAATCCATCCCACTACCACATGAGATAATGTAGATGTTCTAGCTTTAAAAACAAATCGATTTCTAGATAGGAACCACAACTAAACAAGGTATGCCAAGTTAGCTTGCAACTACTCAAAAAAAACAGAATTTTGTGCAAAATATGGATCTATAGATACTTACTATAATTTCTCCCATTATGTTCCTCTTTCACCCACGTTTTGTCCAACCCAAGGATACACACTAGAGTTTCTGGCTCTCACTCATATGTATGCTCTACCCATTAGATTTCAACAGAGGATCCACCAAGGTTCCCTGCAAATGCATTTCTCTACATGTTCCTAATTTTACAACTTAGACCTCTTTTATGCGTCATCAGCCCTTAGCATCAACCCCTTATAAACCCTAACTCTAGCAAGAACACAAAGCTTGCCATGATGTAGTCATTGGCGCAGCACAAATCAAACAGTAGTTACAAATTTCTGTAAGCTCTTACTTCTACACAAACTACAACAATTTCAACAAAAACAGACATGCCTTTCTTTGCCCTCAAATTCCTCTTCTTATATTCATCCCACAACATCCTAACTCTCGTCTCCCTTGCATGCTTATAGTGCCTTTGGCCACCCATCATCTGTTGCCAACTTATTTCACATAATACACAAACAACAAAGTTTCCTACTCACAACCACTAACAAATAGTGATGATATAAACTCCGTCGCCTACACGAAGAAAATTAACGGCCGCTCAAAACAAAGCCTAAACTCTAAAATTAAATAGTGTTCACATTAGAGAGATCCAAGTGACTTCATGTGCTGGTCATAATGTCACCATGACAAATACACATGTGGTTGATGGGACGACATTATCATTACAATGATTGTAACATAACGCAGTTTCAAAATGTGTGAGTAAAAGCAATGAATTGAATAATGTCACTTCCTACCACACAAAAGTTGTTGAAAGATGATTTCTCTTTACATCAAGTTAGACCAAGTAAGGTGTAAATCAAGGTACATCAAATGTCATGGACCAATGTTTTGTATTTTTTTTTTGTGATTTCTCAAAATTTGTGTAGGAAGAAATGTGTTGAAAAAACATAATGCAATTAAATGCATAATGTCCAACTAAAGGGTGAAAGCACATACATCTTGGGCAAGAAAATGTACTATTTTTAAAAATTAAAAAAAATTTAAAAATTAAAATTATATATATATATATATTGGGTGTAATTTTTCTTTTGTTTCATTTGGTGTTTAGAAAATCAAATAAAATGAAAATTTGACCTTTGACAGAATTTTTATTAAGTTAAAAAAAAATTTTAAATATTCAATGATTTCTTTGGAGTTTTTTCAATTTACATTATTATATATAATAATGGCTTGTTGTACGCATATAGATGAAATGATGTCAAGCTCATTTGTAAAATAAAAATATTCTGAATATTATGCAAATGTCATTTTGAATCATTTTAATTAGATTATGTCACTAGTAAAAATGACCATTTTGCAACTAATTTTTAGTTGTAAATGGCATTTGTAATTAAGATTTTAATAGTCATGTTGAAAAAGTTGCATGTGACTATAATCACAAATAACAAGGAATTTTGGATGAAAAAAAAGTCAATGAAATACATTTTCATCCTTTGATTGGGTATATATGTATTGTCATTTGTGATTAAGATGCAACTTTTTTGGTGAACAAGAGGAACAAGTGATGTTTCATAATGTGTCCAAACTTTTAATAATTTCAAATATTTTTATTATAATTTTGAAATAATCTAAGACATCTAACTTTTATGCTTTGATGGTTTTATATTGTGACACATTGTGCAATAAAAATTTGCCATGTGGCATATTAATTGAATTTTTTCAAAATAAATTTAAATCAATATTTATCAATTTAGGTCAAACTAGGTAGGTTGGTTAGGGAGGTAGGTGTAAGTACACAACTTTTCTAAAAAAAATTGGGTTAATCCTTTTATATTGGCTCATCTTGTATGCCTATGATTTTTAATACAAAAATGTAAGACAAAACACCTTGTTTATATATTTTTCAAAATGAGAATGAAAGCCAAAACATATGGGACAAACTTTTTAGTTAAATAGTTTGTAATTACACATTTTTAATTACAAATTACTTGCAACTAAAAGGTTTATCCCATATTTTTATTTTTATTTAATTTTTAAAAATTATATAAGTAGGTAGGTAAATGACTACCTAACTAGTTAACTAGTTAACTTATGACTTAACTAATTAAATAATAAAAATTATTGATTACTAAACTTGTTAATTAATTAATTAAAAAAATAAAAACTAACTAATTCAACAATATACTAGCCAACTAATTAATTATTTATAGTATTAATCATCAATAACTGTTAATTACTTAATTATATAATTAGTTATTAATTATAAATATTAAGTATTAATTATTTAAATTATAATAAAATAAATAATAACTAGCCTAGGTTAATTATTTTATTATATATATATATAGTAATTAATTAATTAATCTTCAACATTATTTTTGACTAAAATTAAGAAATATTATTATATTTTTACATAATAATGATGATGGTGATGATGATATTAATATGATAAAATATAACAATAACAACAACAATGATAAATGTTATTCGTAATAATTTTAGGATGTATGATAAGATAGCTTGGATAAACTTACAATATGGTCACAATATATTTAATAAATATCTTATGTAAAATTTTAACATATTCAAAATATACATTTGTAGATCCTAATATACCCAATTATACCCTTGAGAATACACAAAATACACATTTGTATATTTATAAGATTGCGATTAGATTGGTCACATTTGCAACTAATAGGACATAAGTTGTTCTTTTTGGATGAAAATAAACTAAATGTTGTTCATATGAAAGGATGAAAACCAAAATAGTCTATGTAGTTACAAATACAATAGTTACATTTTGGCCAACTTCTACTAGTGTGTGTCCCAATTATATTCTTTAAAAATTAGTCAAAAGGAATGCATAAAATCATGCAATTGATTTCAAAAATATTGTACAACATTATATGTTTCCTTCTATGCAAATACATGTTCATTAGGTGAAACTACTAAAAAACCAAATCATATGAAAACCTCAAAGTTTTGAAATTTTGAAGGAAAGGACTACAAAGGAAAAGACTCCTCTTTCTAACCATTTGGCTAGTTGTTTATATTCACTAAGCTCAACCATTTTAATTGTAAGTGCAAGTCACATGTGTAGGAATAATCTTGCCAAAAAACACATTCAGTTGTCTATACAAGCCAATTTTTAAAAAAAAAATGTTTCTACTTATAAACCAAAATATTGATGCCCAATTATGTACACAAGTGAAAAATCACCATTGTCACATGAATTATCATATATTGGATTATTCATTTCTTTTCACTTAATTTTTTTTTGTGCAAATATTATTTGCAAAAAAGTAACCTTTAAAATTCTTGGAGCCTTTTTTTCTTTCTTTGAAACCCCAACTATGAATGGACTTGACCAAATACTTCATCAAGTTTGATAATCATTTTAATGGTCTTTGAAATCTATTCACACTTTGTGAATATTGTTATGAATATCATTTTTTCACAAATACATTCTTTAAAATTTAATATTAATGCAAAAAATTAAATAATTTATCCTTGGGTTTTTTTAGATTACATTATTATGAATACAATTTATGAAAAGCCCTTTTGATAATGGCTTAGTGGAAATTCACAAACACAATTTTTAAAATAATATTTGTGACAACTGTCTTTGAACATTATAATGTGCTTTCACTTTCATGAATTGATGCAGCATTTCCCTTATAACAACTAGATGGACCACACTAAAGGATTTGGCCATGGTTAAAAGAAGGGCTACCTTGAAGACATGCATAATGCAACAATGAATGTGACCTTGAACAAAGCAAAAACAAAATTAAAAGTGACTATTGGAATTCAATTGCAAAATTTTCAAAATCAAAACAATGTCAAAGATGTTTGAACACCATCCTAAAAGGATTGCTAATAGAAAACCAAGGCATGCAATGTCATTTTGAAAAAGTAATAAGAAAGCTCAAGATTTTGATCTAGTTCAATTCTTCCACAAAAAGAAGGAAACCATTTGAATTGGGATGAAGGTTGCAAGGGCTAAAATGGTGTTAGATGAGATGGGTGTGAGGAAAAAGGGGTGAGACCAAGTGATATTTGTGAATATTCTCTTGCACACCCAAGGACAAGGTTGTGATGAAAGCATGTGTGACTTAGAAGGTCATGTTGGAACAAAGGCAATGAAAAATTAGACCTCGGTTGCCCAAGTTTGGGCCCACAAGAAGTACTTCTCTTGCAAGTTTTCCTAGTCCTTTGCTAAGAATCACCTAAGTCAAACTTGAATTTCATTATGCCCAATAACCTTTTTGCCATGAGGTAATTTCACACACCATTGAAGGAATAGTAGGAACATTTGCCACATTGTCATGTCAAATGGGTCTTGTGCCAACTTGCCTATTGGTAAATAAAGAGGTTGTTGTACTTTGGATAAAAAAGTAATGGAATGTGAGAATATAGATGAGATTGTCAAAGGCCTAATGTAGCCCTAAATTAGAGTTTTTTGGAGTAATGGTTAGTGTATGGTTAGCAGTCACATCAACTTTTGGCATTGGAGTTTTGAGCATAGTTGATGGTGTTCGGATGCGCAATGGTTTAGGGTTTAGATATATGAGTTGAAGATTTTAGTGCAAGGCAAAAAAGGGAAAAGTTGCAATTTGTTTTTAGCTTCTTTCCAAGCTTGGTTAAGGTCACTTGAAAATTTTACGAGAACAATGGGAAAAAGCTGTAAAATGATTGTTTATGTTGTGGAATTTGGGTGTGTTTGTATTTTTTTTGTATTTTTGGACATGAAGCTGGTGGTGGAGGATAATGCCACATTGATGAAGATGATGGACGGCTTCACAAGTGGACCCAAGGAACGGACGATAAGGATGCAGGAAAGGATAAGAAGATGGTGGAAGATTGTGTGGGTGCAAAGATTGTTTGTGTGAAAAGTGAAGTCTATTACTGCATAGACAAGTGCATGAGAATATGAGCTTGTAGAAGTTGTTGAATCTGGGTATTTTGCTTCAGATTCATATCTTCCATTGCGCCTAAAGCGATTAGTCTAGAATGAACAAGTGCAATTCCATATAATGAATGGTTGATGCCAAAACATGAGGATGATGTGATATGATCCGAGTTGTAGAATGGGCATATAGTCAAACTTGGAGAGAGATTGCATTGTACAGAATGTTGGGTTGTAATTGGGAAGTTGTGGAAATTGGGAACGTAAGAAACCCTTGCAGGGAAGGCAGACTTGGAGATGAACAAAAGATTGTCCTTATAAGCTTGCAAGACAAGTTTGATAAGAAGTTGGGAGTGTAGTAAAAGTTACCCTTACCTTGAGTGGCTTTTCATAGCCTTATGTTGATAGTAAGTCCACAAGGATCATGGTGGAAGACAATGATTTGAGAGGAATATGGTGAAAAAACATTATGTAGGAATGCGTGAACAGAACAGAAGCATTGGTCTGCATTGCATTGTAGGGGTTTAGTGTAGGAGCTCAATGGACCCAGTGAACACCTTAGACTGCTGAACCCTGGCCAAACTTAAAATTAAATAATGAATGTCCAGAGGTAGTCTGGTAGAGAGAATTGCAAATCTTGATATACTTCTGGTTCGTCACTTAAGCGTTGTAATAGTTTGTGTGAGATGTATCAGAGCCATTTAGGAAAAGAAAGTAATCTGGATTTACAAATTTGGGTTGCCTTTACATTCTGTTCTCAGTAGTCAGCAGAAGGGCAGGAAATAGAACATGTTTAAGAACATATCTTAGGTACAGCAAGTATAATTTATCTCTGCTAGAATGTGCCCCTTTCTTTTTTATCCACTTTCTTTTAGATGAAATGTCTTACGATGTCAATGACTTGGGTTAAATGGTTGTGTGGAACTGAATGCTCTAATTATATTTTTAGAGCTATTAATAGATTTGATTTTATGCAATTTGTTATTCTTTTGATAGGATGTTTGAAATTTCATGTGTTTATGTTTGCAATGCCCATTGCATAACTAGTTGTCATTCTTCACTTTGAAATGCGCCATACTTGTGTAAATAAATTTTTAACCCTACTTTTGCCCACATTGTATGTGTAGGATATATGATGAAATATTTACTCTTATGGTCCATACCCTCCGTTATTTTATTTGTACCCTTACTCAGATTGTTAATTTTGCAAAGCTATTATAATCTTTACTCTTACCCAGTTTTGGCATTTTTTGAAGCTTATATACCTTCACGCAGCTGATATAGATGGACTGAGAGGAGAACCAAGAAAGTTATGAAGACCAGGGACAAACAAAAGAATTAGCCAATGATTTTGCTGCAAGTATATCAACAATAAGTTCATTTGATCCTTTGACATTGTCCTGCTATCAGACTACAATGCATTGTAGTGAACAGGGCAATGGTTCCAATGGTTCTGATTAAACTAAAGCAAATGTTCTACTGAAATTATCTGCACATCCACCAACTCGATGCTCATCACCTTCAGCCTACTAGGGTTTCGGGTTTAAACCTGCAGTGGGGGGATTAAAATTTAAACCCTATACCCTATTGAGCACCAGTGGAGTTCCTATTACAGCTTCACAAATTTCTTGACAATATTGAGTCTAGAGAGTGATGAGCAGGAGGGCAAATAGTTCTGTAACTGATCACAATATTTCATGTTTGGAACAAGGCTGTTCAGAAAGAAACTAAGAAATCACAAGCAACAAATGGATGAGAGTTATACATAGCTCCTCTTAACTGTTGGTTTGGTTCCTCTCAGCTATTGACAAGAAGACTAATTTGCAGACAAATCTGGAGCCACCATAGAATCAAACACGGCAATTTGCAACAATGAAAAGTACCACAACATGGCAGAGTAAGTATACTTCACTGGTTTAAGAAAAATGGATGATGACAGAAATTACACATTTCCTGAATGTTATAATGGAAAAAACCTGCTGCATCTAAAAGCTTTGCTAGGAGCTGTGGAGATGATCAATCAGCAATTGAGAAGGATCAGGGGGTTTTAACTATCAACTGCAAGAACACGAATGTGTTCCTTCAATGACTCCATCCCTGTACTGAACCATTGCTTCACAGCTTTCTTGTCAATGTTACTGATTGCACCAAACTTCTTCTCCATGTTGCTCCCCATCCCACTGAATCGACCCTTGAAATTGTTCTCATCGCCATAGACATGAGGAGCAAGAGGAGGAGGATTCTCTCGTACCACATCATGAATGCGGTACACCTTGGGATCTCCATCCGGGAGACTCAGTAACTCAGGCATCAGATCCCGACAAGAGGATTGACTCTGCATATCACCATTCTTGTGTGTTAAGCAAATGGCTTCAGAAATACATCACATTCCTCAAGAGCAGAGACACCACACAGCAATTATGGTAGTGGTGCTTACCATATCAGAATTGCCACCCCTGGAAGAAGAAGCATTGGATTCAAAATTAAGTCTTCGAGCTGAAGCAGGTGCTGCAGCAGATGGGCCCATAGGTAGCTCATCTAGTGCTTTCCTCATTGGCAAAGGACCACTCTTTGCTCCTCGAGGTGAGAAGGGAGCTTCCAGTGGAGCATGTTGGGGTGTGTACAGTAGTGTCGGCTTCTGAGGTGATGGAGCTACAGCATAATTAGCAGGGCTTGAGAAAATTTGGGGGCTTTGAATTGGAGAGTGAGTACTGGGACTCCTGCTCAGAAGTTTTGAGAAGGAAAGAGAACGACCATGACCAGGAGGGCGCTGGCTTGTCTCTCTATTGCTGTCTTCCTTTTGTTCCATTTTCTGAGACTCTGTTGGGGGCGTGCTCACAGGAGTTTTGACAAAAGTATCTGAAGTGGGTTCAACACTGTTCTGAGACAGCTCATTGTGGATGTGGTCTTTGGCAGGTGACGCACTGCTGAAGTTCCGATCAACCAGGGGTTGCAAGGTCCGCTTCAACTTCCTTTTGAGGTCAGCAACTGTGTCAGTAGTAAGAACTGGAATTGTGAGAGTGGCCTTGACATGGCCTTTACTTGTGCGCATGAGCTTCAGCTTTCTGGCTCCTGGTTTCATTCCTGTTGCTGCCTCTCCCAGACCTGCACATAAGACAGAGAAGCACTAATACTTGCACATGAGTAAATGTTCTGTAAACACTGCACCATGATGTGTTTTGCAACCGAAATTGCAAATCAATTTGGAGGAAAGGTTCAATTTAGCCTAGTTAGCAGATGAAAAAAATTGAAACACTCTAGGAGTTTCAAGAGAGGAGTAATGCACCTTCTTTTGCTTCGGTGGTGTTGGTGGGTTTTGATGGAGGTTTGATAGGGCTCTTGAACATAGTGACATTGAGAGTGCTTTCTGGTTGCACAAAGTAGCTTCCTAGTGTCTTCTTTTCTTGGAGTACCTTTCCTGGAATCCAATTACCAAATTGCTTGTTAGGAAAGCATGCACAGCTCAGTCTATGCAAACAAGACAAGGTTATTATGGTGTGCAGAATTATCTTTTGTATGAGCAAGCAAATTCCAGTCTGGTGAAACCATTTTTGTCATGTGCTCACCAGAGTATGTGATGCGCTGCTGCCATGGTGCTATGCCAGTGCGGGATTCAACCAACTTGAGCAGTGACAGGACAGAATCCCGGCCTTGGACCACAAAAGTGAACTCTTCTTCACCCATCAAATTCACAAACACAACCATGCGCCGATGAGCTTGCTCAACATTTGTATCCTCTGTTTCAGGAAGATGATGAACATTCAGCAAATGAATATAGGTTTTTTTCCTCTACACCTGCAGATCTCTCATCATCAAATCCTTGCCAATCAAGCTCTGAAAATCACCCAGCACATTGATGGTAGTCAAACAAAGTAGAGGAGCAGTGGGTAGTATTTGCCTGATTTAGAGAGATCAAGAATGGAATCCTCGTATACCATGTGTAAGCCATCATAATCATTCACAAGGAACTCATCATGCATGACTCGACCCACAGATGAAAGAAGTTGCTGTGCCACTGGTATGCCTGTCAGTCCTTCGAGTGCATGCTTGATGGCAGCTACTGGGGTCAATGGAGTCACACCTAACAAGGGTAGAACTCCATCCTTTGTCTCCACAAAGATGCGGCCTCCAATGTCAGGCAATTGATTAGGAAGCCTCTGTAAAAAAGAAAGATTGCACATCAATTGGTCACCATCCTGCATTCAAGATCTTGAGGACACTATGATTTGAGCTACCCTTTAGATGACATAGAGTTCAAAATATTGCAAGATGAAGAGGACACATAAGACCCAAGAGTGCCAAATTGAGAGAGAGAGAGAGAGAGAGGCCATAGGAAATATGGGCTTCATTCTCTAATCTAAGATCCATCATCATTTTCATTTGGGATGCAATAACAAATGGGTACCCACCACGGTTTGAAACAGTTTGAAAAGCTCACCTTCAGCTGCAAAGTCGATCTGTCCAGAATATGGTAATCATCTAGCCGCTTCTCATCTACAAGATCAACAAATCGCCCACCCTCACGCCCGTACATCATGAACGTATCTTCGTCCAAGTGCAACTCTGAAACCTCCAACTCTGCCTGCAATATTGCCATATGAGAATAATATGTCAAAGCTTAGAAAAGTATCATCTGGCTTTTTCAGCTACTTCAAACAAGCTTCATCACAAGCTTCAGATAAAACACACTTGGGACAGATGCACACACACTACATTTCAAACCCTAAAAGAAGAACCCTGCTAGATGATGCATTGAGCACACAAGATGTACAAACAATATACTACAGCACCCCTCCTATTGTACCTGACACGCATATCTGGTGTAGATATCTTCCACACTGTCCTTCTCGCTCAGTTTGGTGAAAAGAGGAGCTGACAACAGCTGCAAGCGTTCCGGGATGAAGAGATTCTGCCTGATGAAGGCATTCAAGGTGGCTCTCACCGTGCCATGGTAGTCTACATTGGGTACCAGAATTGTGCGAAGCTTATCAGAAGCCGGCGATGGCACAGGAGCATTGAACGCCGTCGGCAGGTGATCCACCTTCACTGCTACTGTGATCCCCATGTGCGCGCATTCACCAGACGAAATGAACCCCCCCACGCAATAATCCAAAACGCGCTGCTATTCCCTGATTTAATCAGCCAAACCTCGAATCAATCGTTCCGGGAAAAAAAAACAAACGAGATCAAGATCTAAAGCTATTCCCAACGCGGCATCAACAACAGATGGTGGATCGGCCAAATAAAAAAGAGACCACCCGCACCTTTGCAGCAACACAACCAGAAACACAAGAATGGATGCCAACAATGGGTACCATAAACAAAGGAGACGGAGTTCAACACAATAATGGGTGCCACAAAGTCACTGCCAAAAACCAAAGAAGGAGGAGAAGACAACACAAGAAACGATGCCACAAAAGCACTGCAAGAAACCAAAGAAGACGGTGGCAACACAAGAATGGGTGCAACAAAATCACTGCAAAAACCAAACAAGAAGGCGACAACTAACAAGAATGGGTATCACAAAATCACTAGAGAAAACCAGAGGAGATAACAATACTAGGATGGGTGATAACAATGGGTACCAGAGACAAAGGAGGAGACATCACAAGAATGGGTGCCAACAACAGATGCAACAAAATTCAAAAACAGAGAAAAAAAAAGAGGAGACAATCACCACAAGAATGGGTGCTAACAATTGCTACCAAAAACAAAGAAAAATGAAACAAAGTAAACGAAAGAAAAAAGGTACAAAGAGCTGAAGGAATTTCCGGAGCTGCAAGGAAAAACGAAGGAGGAGTGTGTGTCTATGCGCGCCACAATGATGCCTGCTCTCAACGGTCCTATGCGCAAATATCGTTTGCACTCTCTGCCCGGAAGAGAAGAGCTGCCCAACTATTGTACGCCTTTTTGGGGAAAAAAAAAACACAGTTACAGTTAGATTAAGAGCATCTCCACCAACGCTCAGTATGTGACCCTGCAAAAATATTTCTCACATCCAAGTTTTAGTCACTAACTTTTTTCCAACACCACCCATAAAACTGAAACTGGGACTGCAAGTAGGTGGGAGACTACTAATAACAACCCACTTGGACCAATCAAACTATCTAGCCAATCAGAAACTGGGAGCAGTCAATTACCTTGCCTACCACTCATGTCTGACGCCAATTAATTCCTAAGAGAACCAGCTGAAAAAATAAACTAAGAGTAGTTTCCAAAATTTTAGACAATTGAACCCAGTTCAAACCAGAAGATAATTGAAACTTATTAGTGAACTTGGCACATTTAGAGACTATAGTTGAAAGTCTGAAATATTCAGATTGAGGCTGCAGGACCCCTTTTTTCAAAAAATTAATTACTCCGGGAAGATTTGCTCAACATGAGTCTTAGGTGCAATAGTTGCAGCAATTATCACCCAACAATTTAAAAAGCATCCAAAAGCTTTTTACCCATTTGGAAAAACCCAAGATGATTTTGCCCTAGGTATTTAAATAGCCACCAATTTTCAAGCAAGACTAGTGTGGTCCATGCCATTAGCTCAAGTATGAACTCCTTACCCAACTAATTGAATTTGAATTTTGAATTTCTATTGAATTTCCAATGATGAAGATTACTCAAAATTCAATATCCACCCCACCTTATGTTTGGAATTTTTTTTAAATAGCCTCCTAGAAATCTCGCTCATCAAGGGCTTTTCAACAATACCAAGGGCTCACCTCAATTTTCCTAAAATTATTACTTTTGATTTTGTTTGAATTTTCTTTGACAAAATTGTTCAATATTCAATAACTCAAGATTGCACCACAGGACAATTATTGCCCCCTTCCCCAATTCTTAGTCCAGTTTTCAGTCTAGTTCTCAAATAGAAATCCAATGGGTATCAATTTTCTGCGAACTGATATGAAAATTGACTTGCCAATTTTGAGTCTTGTGAAAACAAGAACAATGAGAACTGGACCTCTTTTTTGAAACAAAAATGTAAGACCCAGGTGACCCATATGGGTTAAACCTGAATCCAGTTCTCAAACTCTCTTTTCTCAAGAATGAAGAAGTAGGTAGGGTTTAGAAAGAGTCTATTGAAGGGGCATGATGGTTGGCAGTTCTTGGATTAGGGTTTTGCTCATTGCCTCTCACCTATAAAGAATCTCGAGGAATTGAACTCACTTTCTTGCATTCTCATTCTTCATTTGCATTTTGTTGTTGCAATGCTTGTGAAGTGTGAAGAGTGAACTATGAACTTGTTTTGTGATTGTGAAGTGCAAGGTCCTTATTCCCTAGTGTTATTATTGGTCCATGGTTGGTCTTTCAAATTGTTCTTGGTCCAACATTGTTGTTGCTACTCTTGGTCCATGTTTGAACCTATACTTACTAAGTTTGTTGTTGTTATTCCTTCGCATGGTTGCTGCTCCATTGTTATTCCATGTGTTTAACTAGTATCCCTCCAATGTACCAGTGCAAGTAGTTGTGGAATGTGGAGTTCAACCGACAAGCTTTGACACCTTCTAACAACAAACATTGGGTAAGTTTTGTTTCTTTTTGTTTTTTTTTTTTTTGGGGAAGATTAAAATGTTAATGTCCTTCCTTTCTTCTTTCATTTTTTTTTGGTCTTTTTTTGCAAGTAGCTATGGATTGTGTAGTTTAACCAATAAGCTCTTGCAGAAAACACTAAGTTTTTTTTTCTTTTCAATTTTTTTCAAGTTTTCTTTTCTTGTTTTTTTTGTTTTTTGTGTTGCTTCTTTTTGGAAAGATTATAATGTAGATGTCTTTCTTTTTAACCTTTTCATTCTTTTCTTTTTTCTTTCACTTATTTTCTTTTTATTGTTTTTTGGTTTTTTTTGGAAAATCTTAATGTGGATTCTTTTTTTGGTTGTAAGAATTGTGTTTCAATTATAAAACCATATATTTATATTTTGCACTTTGTGAGAGGAAAAAAAGATTTTAAATCCTAATTTTTAGTGAATAACTTTTATTGTTTTCAAATTTGATATCTAGTTTGTGAAAATCGGTCAAAAGAACCAATTATTATCAAACTTATGAGAACCAACAACCTTGAGAACTAGCTTATGGTTTTTAAATAAATATTGATATGTAGGTTGCTTCTCACCAACACTTAAAAAAAGATTAAAACAAGAATTGGGTTGGTTTTCACATAAAACCTTAAAAAGTTGAAACCAATGGTTTTTTTTTTAAGTGAAAAATGTCCAACATTACAAAACCGCCATGATGCACCCTTAGTCATTGAAAGTTTTCCAACAATATTTGGAAAAATGCAATGGGGGGCTCTAAGGTTTGAAAAATCTTAATAGAACAAACAAACAACATTTGTCTTCAATAGATAGGTGGATGAACCCATTCTTTTACCCATTTCCAAAACTTGAAATAAAATGCATTTGAAAATTTCAGTACTATCATTTTTTTGTGGAAAAAGTTGAATGCATGTTGAAAGGTTTTTTTGGAAAAAATAAACAAAAATCACTATGTTTTGAAGAAAATATGTTAACATTCACCATATTTAGAAAAAGAAGTTCGTGTAGGTTGTTAAAACTAGGGAGGATTTTAAAAGATTTAATTGTCCTTACTAACCTTTGGCCAAATTTAATTCAATCCTTTTTGGGATGATTGTCTGTCCACTTATTTAAAAATTTTAAATTAACAAATAAATTAAGTAATTACAATGATTTTATGTCACTATAAAATCATTATTATTAAAATAAAATTTTATGTGTTTATATTAAAAATTTACTATAAATAAATAAATAATGAGTAATACATACAATTATTTATGTGTATTTTTATTTTTAAATACAGTAATTACAACAACTTTGTTCATTATTTTAAATTTATTATAAAATTTTGAAATAAAAATCCTAATAATAAGACATAACTTCTTAATTAGGATATGAAATTTTATTTATTAAAACATGTGTTGTAAATACTATAGTTATTTTTTATGATTGGGACTATCATTTTAATTAATGTGAAAATTTATGTTGTACTATTATTTATTCATTTTACATAAGCAGTAATAAATAATACGTAAAAAAAAATATTCTAATTATTTTAAATTTGCAATAGAATTATTTCAAAATTTTATGACGTAATAACAAATATATATTACAAGTACATAATTAAATATTCTAGTATATTGGAATGTAATCCTTACAATCACAAAAATTAAATTAATTCATTTAATTATAGTGGCAATATTTTAATTTTTTAAAATACAAAAAAATAAAATTATGAATAATTAAGCTGAATCATAAATTATGTGTCCATTATAATTAATGTATAAATAAAGTAATTATTATGATTTTATAATAATTATATAGTAATTACAGTAATTTTATTATTATTTTTAAATATAAAAATATTGAGTATAATAGTCTATGTTGGAATATATTTAATTTATTTGAACCTATAAGTAATTTAATGTAATGAAATTAATATAATAATAATAATCATATCAATGATTTTAATTACAATAAAAATACTATGAATATTAAGTTTAATCATAAATCAAATAATTATTAGAATTGATGTATGTAGACATATGTTGATTGCCAGTAAGCACCACTTCACTTACAACAAATGGGACTTTAAATGGTTACTTTTAGATGATAAATCCAACCCATATATAAAGGTAAACCAATTTAGTCGTAAGTGACTCGATTAATATTAGCATGATGTCACACTAATTGAAGAGGGCAAAAATTTAGTTGTAAAAATAAAATAGTTGCAAGTAGTTGTAAATGCATTGGTCACATATTGGCCTTTTTCTTCTAGTGCCATAACTTTCATGCGCCACTCTTGTAATGAGGAGGTTTAAGAAGTTGACAACTTTTGGTTGGAATGTGAATCTTAGTTTTTTTTTAAGACAAGATAGAGTGCGATCAAACTTTCCATCAAAAAGTTTTTTCAATCTATGAGTGAAGTGAAATTAGGGTTTGGGGGAAGAATTTGGAACGCCAATGAGCTAGAAATTTGGAGGGGATCAAGGCAGCAAAACCAAGAACACAAAATGTGATTGAGCTTTACATTAAGAAATTTTCTCAATGTAGGAGTGAAGTGAAGTTAGGGTTTGGGGAAAAATCTGAAATGCCAAGGAGCTAAAGGTTCAAAGGGGATCAAAGGCAAAAAAACTGAAAAAGACAAAGCACAATCAATTTCTCCATCAAAAAGTTTTCTCAATGTAAGAGTGAAATGAAATTAGGGTTTGCATGAAGAATCTAAAACGCCAAGGAGTTGGAACTTCGGAAAGGATCAAAGGCAAGAAAACTGAAAAGACAAAATGTGATCAAATTCTCCATTAAGAAATTTTTTCAATGTAGGAATGAAGAAAAGTTAAGGTTTGAAAGAAGAATCCAGAACCTTAAGGATTTGGAGCTTCGGAAGGGATCAAAGGCAAGAGGATTGAGAAAATAAAGTGCGATCAAACTTTCCATCAAGAAATTTTTTCAATGTAAGAATGAAGTGAAGTTAGGGTTTGAGAGAAAAATCTAGAACCTTAAGGATTTGGAACTTCAAAGGGGATCAAAGGTAGGAAAATTGAGAAGACAAAGCACGATCAAGTTCTCCATCAAGAAATTTTTTCAGTGTAGGAATGAAATGAAATTAGGGTTTGAAAAAAGAATCCAAAACCTTAAGGATTTGGAGCTTCGAAGGGGATCAGGAGCATGAGAACTGAGAAGATAGAACGTGATTGAGCTCTCTATCAAGAAGTATTCTCAGTGTAGGAGTGAAGTGAAATTAAGATGGGGGAAAAATTTGGACATTAAGGATCTAGAGCTTCAGAAGGGATCAAAGGTAGGAGAACTTAGAAAATAGAGTGCGATTAAACTCTCCTTCAGGAAGTTTTTTCAGTCTAAGCGTGTAATTAGCTGTTCAACCATTGTTCAAAACCAATGCCATACGTATTATAGGGTTTCAGAAAAGGAGCTTCAGGGTGAAATTTTGCAATTCAAAGAGCTCTATCAAATAACTTCTAGGTACAACTCTTTCACCATTCCTACCCATTGTTCCTTCACTTTCTCAAATCCTCACATCAATCTTGCGATCAATTAGCATCACAAGTTTCCTTCCTTCAATAGTTTAGCAAATTCCATAGTATAGAATAGTCTATGGCAACATGTTCAATTATTGTGTATTTGAAAAACGCTTGCAAATTCAACATTTTTTTTCATAAAAATAGATTCTTGATTGTTTCAACCCTAAAAAATCACATCTTTTTTCATCTTGCAATTACCATTTCATACAACTAATGTTCTCTAAAACGACTCTTCTAACAAAAAATCCATTTGTTGTCCCTCTCTCTCGGTTAGTATGGAGGATTCTAAAACATGGGTTTACATGCTCATAAACATGTTGCATTGATGGGGTTTGAAAATGTCTTTCAATTGAAGAATATTGCATCTATTCAATCCCACCTTTCCAAAAAGGACAGAGCCATCACAAAAAAAAGGTGAATACTACATAATTCTCTCTTAATATCATAATGATTACATAGATTCACTACTTTTATCATCAAATCCTTTTTGTATTAGAGCTATCGCACTCACATATTCTAATCAAGTCATTTTACATGATTTTGATGGATCCTTGACTTGTCTTTAGGATTTTTCATCACAATTCAAACATTAGTTTAGTTATAAACCACTAGAAGCCCAAAAAAAAGAAATAACAAAGGATCTTCTGATATTTCCGTTGTTTTTACCCTTGGAAGGTATTCCTACGATTTGAAATTGAACACAAGAAAACATTCCTTCATTACAAGGGAAATTATTGACATTAGTTTGTTCTAACCTAGGTTATACCAATAACAACATAGTCGTTATAAAATTGTAGTTGCAATATTGTACAAAGTCATTGAACCAAATTTTTGTAAGATACCTAGAAACATTCAAATGGTTTTATTACATCAATTAATACAATGAGGAAATACCAATTGTTAGATGGTACTAGGCAAAAATAAAAGACATCTAGCAGTCGTTAAGCATTTTCTAATAACTAATTGAAGGAAATCGTAAAAAATGCTTAGTAGCCATTAAGGGTTCTCTAGTTTTAGAGTCGATGAGAACATTTGGAGGCCACTTGGTGTTTTTTAAATCAAAAAATATTAGAAAACAAATGGTAGCCGCCACGGGTTCTTTGAATCCAAAGTCCATGAAAATGTTTTGCAATTATCAAGCATTTCCTGAATCAAAAATTGAAGAAAATGCCTAGCGACCACCAAAGGTTTTCTAAATCCAAAGTCCATGAAAACGCCTAACAGCTGCCAGGTGTTTTCTAGATCAAAAATCATAGAAAATGCATGGTAGCCACCAAACATTTTTTGGATCGAAAATGCTAGAAATGCTTGACGGCCACTAGGTATTTTTTGGATCAAAAATTGTAGAAAATGCCAAGCATTTTTTGGATCAAAAATGTTAGAAAACACCTAGCAACTATTAGGTTTTTTTGGATCGACAATTCTAGAAAATGGCTTGAAGCCACCAAGAGTTTTTTTGGGTTTGAAATCATAGAAAATGCTTGGCAACCACCGAGCATTTTCTAGATCGAAAATTGTAGAAAATGTTTAGCAATTGCCAAATGCTTTTTGGATCAAAGAAAAGCGAGAATCCTAGAAAACAGTTGGCGGCTGCTAAGAATTTTCTCAATATGTGATTGAGGATAAACACAAAAAATGCCTAGAAGCTAACAAATGATTTTTGTGATTCCTTCTAATTAGAAATCTAAAAATTCCGAACAGTTGTCAAGTATTCTCTTCGGCTCTATAGAAATGACATTTTCTAGATGGCCTTATGCAGTGATCCAAAAAACATTTTCTAGGTCAAAATAATTGCGTGAAATCCATTGTATTTTAATATAATATTTCGAAAATTTCTTTGTAATTTGTTAGGTGAAATGCAATTTTTTTAATGTAATATTCTCAAAAGTTTTTAGTAATTAATGGACATTCAATTGAATTAAATAAAACAAAAATCCCTTCCTAGTGGAATGGGTGGTTCATTGAAGGGTTCATCATTTTTTGTTCAATTTTGCATTCTGATGTAATAATATTCATCCATAAACTTTGTGAACGTTGGGTGTTCGGTAGGTAAATTATATGCATGTTGGTGACACAATTTCTATTTGGGATTCGAATGATGAGTGGAGGGTTCGAATTAGAGTAGGATAGTGCAAGGATCCATCGCTCGTCCCAATTTATGGTTCTAGTGGAGTGGAAAATTATATAGTTGTCACCATCATATCCATGGTTAAGGCATTTGAATAATGAAAATTGTTTTACCCAACTCCAATTGCACGATATTGTAGATCCATAGTGGGAAATGATTCTTTTGGCCTTTAAGGGATGTTTCCATGTTGGAAGAAGAACTTGTATTTCTACCAGAAAAAGGCAATCAAGAAGAGGGGTTTCAGCAATTTCCAGAAAAGAAAAGTGTCTTATAAAGATCACGTTCTTTCTTCATCTTTACGATCTAAGGGGTTTGACGTTGATGAAGAAATTAACAATATAATGAATGGTACTTCTAAAGATAAATCTAATGGATACATGTGTAATATTTCTAATGATTCCAACAATGATGGCATTTTGGAAAAAGGTTATTTTTATTTTATGAATGAAGGGTGGAATGAAGAACGAAATAATGAAGTAGAACAAAAACAAGTTGATAATGAAAATGGAAGAAGGAACTTTCATATCCCGTCAAAAGTAGTTGTTTTTGGCAAGGTGTGGAATGTGAGTTTATGGATGATATTGGGTTGTTTGTTGGATGTGTAATAGCTTGTGACCCAAGGGAGGCAATTTTTGATAATTAGTTTGGTGAAGATCATGTTGAAGTGAGTATTTTGTATTGCTCGAATAATATTTTAGTGGTTATGACAATTTGGAAATGGTCGTTGGCACAAACCATTGTGGATGGGTACTCCTTTAGACAACTTCTTATATCTTACAATGAAACCAGCATTCCGATTGTTGATGAGGAGGGAGAAATTGGTGTAAGAAAGAAGTAATATATTTTTCAGAAGAAAAATGGAAATGACACACCCCAAACTCTTTGATAAACTCAATTGTGAGTCCAAAGGTGAAAACAGTGGAAGGATAAGGAATTGGAATATGCTTCTTAACTCGTAGCACTTCGAGGGTAGAGGGGCATGTTGGAATTCCAAGATGGGGATTAGGATGAGTGACAAGCGGGTCAATTATTCACAAAGACTTGCACAAACCAAACAAGTTGGTTAGTGCATAGTTTGAGCACTTTTGGTGCATGGGTTAGCCACGAGCAAACATAGATGAACAAAATTCACCATGGCCCAAACTTGGAGGAAACCACCACCTTCTACCTTATAGTATTCTATGTGTTTGGCCACGGGGCCTGCACCCAAATGTCATTTTGTCCTGAGACTCCCTATTTGAGAGTCTCAAAATTCTCGAAATTGGGACTCCCGCGACTTTGAGGGCTCATAACTTTTTTTGCAGACTTTAATTAAGATGAAGTCTAAAGCAAAATTATAGCCCACATCGAAAAATTTCTAATGATATGTGGCACATCACCTGCACACAAGTAAATCAGGGTGATTCCTGACTTTTAGTGGTCATGAGTCAAATTGGCAGTTTAACTTCCAGCCTTTTTTTTGGCCATAACTTATGTTTTAAGTACCCAAATGGGTAATACGAGCCCATTTTAGAGATCTATGTTTCAAGAGCTTTCCCATGGTATAATGAACTTTTTAATCCAATGATTTTTGACCCCTATAATCACCTTTTGAAAATTTGAAAATCCATTCGGACTCCAATTCCCAAAGTGGGAGCCCACTTGGGAATGTGTGGGTTCATTCCCTCACACTCTCCTACACTCCCGAGAACATAAAATGTGACTCTCGGGCTTCACTCTTAGCTCGCACCTTTGCAACCTTTTACCTTGGTCATGAACCCAAGCCTAGGGTTGTGATAGGAAGTGTTGGACATTTTAATCAATCAATGCCAAGGATTGATAAACTATTATCCCAAAAGTATGTTTGGAATGTGATTTCTTCATTATGTTACACACAAAAATGTTGTCAACACTTTCTTGGTGAGAAGACGACGTTGCTAAGAAAAGAATTTTGGGTTTTGTCTTTTGAAGAACATAAAATGTATGGCATGGATATTCCAAGAAGGTTGCATGTGAAAATAGACATGAAGTAACGAAAGTGTATCATGATTCAAGAAATAGACATCTATGAAATGGCATGGTATAAGATTGTTGGATTGTCCAAATCAACATACATGATATACAAAGTAGATTCTAAGCAAAGATGTAGATTTTTACTTCATGGAAACAAAGGCTCACATAAACTTTGAACTCCAACGATACGGGCGGAATCAAATTTTCAATCATTGATTAACTTGAATGTTAACACAACGTCGCATCAATTAAAAGGAATAAAAAATGGTAGATAGGATATTTGATGGCTATTACCTGATACATGGAGGAGCCTTTGAAAGCGAAGTGATCAAGTAAGTGATAATGTACAAAAATTAGAGGAACATGCGAATATGATGTATTTCTTTGAATTTAGTTCTCAAGGTCTAAAATTGTGATGCATTTTGTAATTTGTTCATTTTTTCGAATTACATTTTTGCAAATTAACAAGGAGTTAAACATTGGAAGTATTATGTGGTCTGCGATGAGTAGGTTGAAGAAAAGACATCATCTCAATGCTAATGTAAGAAAGAGGGGCTCTATTTTTGCAAAATGTATTATGTGGGAGTCACTAAAGGATTTAATATCAAAATTGGGAAGGAATAGCAATGATGCAAAAGAATATGAACAAAAGTTGAGAAAACACCTCTTGCATCAAGAGTCATGCAAAAGCTTGTACCATATTTGGAGGTCAAAGCTTATGTGGTCCAAAGATGAATTCTTTTGTGTTATTCATGACAAAATGGATCATGTGAAAACTGCACTCCCACTAGTAGAAATCAGCCAAAATGTAACCAGTCAATTTACGACTACATGCGACTTATAGTCGTTTGCGACTAGATTTGAGAATATTTGCAACTACAAGACCAACTTTCAACTATTTTGGTCATTTT